>Ga0214544_1002714_pt1 | contig 37062 bp, 18 predicted proteins | sample CNSS3metaG_FD_160074 | JGI IMG/M metagenome (GOLD analysis project Ga0214544, IMG submission 160074) | Root nodule microbial communities from cowpea collected in UCLA plant growth center, Los Angeles, California, USA - CNSS3 | ecosystem: Host-associated > Plants > Roots > Nodule | place: USA...
TATATATATATATATATATATATATATATATACATACATATATATACATATACATATATATATATATATATATATATATATATTCTTTCTATTTTTTATATCTTCTAAATATTTGGTTTGTCATGAAACTCATTCGCGTCTCCAATATATTTTTTTATTTTATCATAACCTTTATGTAATTATGTTAAAATGATGTATGTCAATTAAAAAAATTTTATGTTGAACATTTGAATATTTCTATTATTTTTTAATATTTTTATTTATTGTATATTTTCCTTTCACATGAGAATCTTTAATACTCTCAATTTAAGTGTTTAATAGCATAAACATTTCATTTACTAGGTAATATAAAAAAAAAATCTTTACTTATTATTATTATTTTTTTTTTTCATTTGAAGAACTCTTTTATTTCGCTAAAACAATTTTTGTTATTGCTCAACCATTGAGTATATATGTTGATATTTGAAAAGTTTTCTTAGATATCTAAGATATTTTTCGTCTTATCATACCCTTAATTATACATTTGATTTTCTTTGTGCAATTCATTCCAATAGTCTCCAAATTGTTTATAAGACACACATTTGTTAATTTTTTAATATTTTTATTTTTATTTATTTTCATCATGTAGAATACTATTTCGATAAATTTTATCTAACTATTTTTTATTTTCTAACTCATTACAATCATACTTTAATTTTTTCATTATAATTGTATAAATAATTTTTATTTACTACAATATAAAAATTTAATGTAATTGCCATGAATTTTTTTTATCACCATCCAACATATATTGGAGTTTAAAAGATACAAGATCTATGTTAAAATTTTATTATTATGTTTATTATTTGTTCTTTGCGTCATTTTGATCAAGTGATGTACTATAACTTTTATTAGTGTATAAAAAATATATTCATTATAATTTAAAAAATTGAAGTAAACAAAAATTTAAAATATATTTTAATTTAAATATTTTTTCTTTTTATATTTTTTTAAAAATATTTTTTTCCTTTTATATTTTTTTAAAAATATTTTTAAAATTTATCAACTAGGTTTCATTAATGTTTGCAAATTTAATAGATGTTTTGGTTCTCATTAAATTTTATTTGGTATTCTAATCTAAAATGTAAACAATTATAATTTATTTCAAAGTATTTGATATCGAGGAAACAACCATACTCCTAATATTGAATATTTGATAATATTATGTTTCATTTATCGTAATTTTTTATTATCTTATAAAAATTAATTAAAATTAATATTAAAGTAGTAAGAAAACGGGTACGGGTATGGGTACGAGATTATACCCGTTACCTAGTGGGGATGGGGATGGGGATGGGACAAAAGTTTGATACCCGTTGGGTTTGGGTATGGAGATGGGGATAAATGTTTTTATGAGGATAGGTATGGAATAGTGAAACTCATCCCCGCCGTCATCCCTAAACCGCATGGGCTTTTATAAGTTCACCCCTCCAATTTTTATGCACTACCCTTTAATATGAATATTATGTTTAAATGAATTCACTTCAATTACAAAATATTTAGTTTGTATAACTACTATATCCAAAATATAAAACTGGATAGTTTGATTGAAAAGCCGTTATTATTTCTTTAAAGAGTCCAAACAATCAAAACAAAACTTAGAATAACCTTTTAATATCAATTGTATATAAATAATTGTATATAAATGATTATTATTTCAGTAAGTTTCATTTAGTACTCAATCTAAACATTCATAATACTTTATATTCCAAGACAAACTATACGTAATTTTATTTATAATAACTCCATTTCTAAGAGAATTCAAGATGTAATAATGAAATAAAAAAACCTGCTCAATTATTATATTTAGAACATTGTTGATCTCAAACATCAATATAATTATATATCTCTTATAATGCAAAAAAATTATTCATATAATTATGTATCAACGGAATTTTGAATAACTAACGGATTAATAAATTAGTTTTTTACATATTTAGTATTTTTTAACTACTGTGTTTTACATAGTTACTATTATTTTAACAATCGTGATATAATTTTCTTAACCCAAATCATTATTTTTAATAACAATCCTATAGTAAAAAAATATAATATGATAATTAAAAAAAAAAAGACCGACCCGTGCGGGGTCTCAAACTAGTAACTTGTAAATATGTGAAAAAGAAAATCACTTTTTTTTCTTGTAATGTAAACAATTTTGTTTGATATATGAAAATTATATTTTTCTTTAGTTGTATGGACGGTTAGATTTTTCTTTAGTTATATTAATATTAATATTTTTGTTTTGTTTTTTGCTTTATTTGAAAAATTTTAACTTTTCTAGACAATGCAATTAATATTATAAATTTGTTGCAACCCTTGTAATGCGAAGGGTTTTCTGACGTTGTAATAATTATTATGTTCCAAGATATCAATTTACGCGATATTTTATTTAGTATTATACCAATTATAACTCTACTCTTTCAATTAGTACAAACCCTTTTCATGAAGGTTTTATTTACATCACTATTTTAATTTCTACATTCTAACTATATATTGTTCAATTTAGTAAACAAAATCAATAATCAGTTGAAAGAAAAAAAGTCATGAAGCTAACAAAGTAGGTTCCAACTAAATTATTTATACTATTTGTACAAAAGTGATGAAGTGGAGAAAATATTTGTCAATTTCTAATGTAATTGTATTTACAATGCAGTTATTTTGACCATGTAATTGTACCATTAATATAATTGTTTTTTTGAATATAATTGTTTCTAATATTAAAAAATTGAATGCACCAATGCAAACCTATAGTGTTTGCCGAACTCTTTTCAAGGCAAGAATTTGGTGTAGTCACAATGCTAGTTCATTTATGTTTTAGTTCTCTTATGTAAATAGTCAACCTTCAAAGCCTATTAATTTCGTTGTCCGAGTAACACTAGAATGGTAAAATAGACAATGTTATTTTTCTGAAAATAGATGTTGCAAGTATTTTTTCCAAATGTATACCAATATACATGGTCGAGTTTTGATGTCCACTGTTAGAAATGAGTTTTAAGCCTAACTCAACCTCACAAAATCGGCTTGTAAGGTAAGGTTTATACCTCACTTATATATTATAAAATTGTCTTATCTTTACCGAAGTTTTGTAATTAGAAATATCATTCTCTTACTACCATCAATTATGTAGTCAGAGCTTTCTCAAATGAATAAATGTCATGATATATGTTATATTATGCACAAATGTCCCAAATTCTGCTAATTCCTCTGATAATAAAAAATTAAGCTAACAATAACAGAGAAATTCCATTAAAATAAGGATGTAGAAAACATTATAGAAGTGAACAAACCCCCAATGTGTCCAGTGTCTCTGGTAACTAAAATTGCCTAGAATTACAACATAATAATCCAAGAAGAATCTGAAAAAATCAATAACACTTCCATCTGATTCTACAAGCAGAATTCGAACTCTAGAAATCCGCGGTACAAGATCCAAATTCAATAAACAAAGAACATAGTTAGCTACCTCAACTTCTTATTGAGCATAATCTTCTCCTGATTCTCCTTGATCTTATCCTGGTACGATTCCGATTCCAATTCCAGATCGGTCCTCTGTAACTTTTCCTTCAACTATGACAAAAATTTCAGTTAAAACCAGAAACTCTAATGCTAAAAGGATGTAAACGAACGGAGCAAACTAATAACGTAATTGACATGTTTAGGGTCAGAGAAATAGAGAAGATAGGAAGCTCCATTGTATGCGAGTCTCATTGTTGTCGAGAAGAAGATGGGGAGCTCCAATGACGTACTCGATGATCATATTAGCCAACAAGTTCGAAGATAGCACCCTCGGCCACATTTCTCAACCAATAATTTTTAGTGTATCTTAAATTTCATACTGTCAAATACTACTTTATAAAATTATACTTTTGTTGTCTATTTCAGACTACCATATTTCAATACTATTATTTTGAATTTGGATTTTAAATTTAAATCTTTTATCAAAAGACTTAATTGAATGACATATACTAAAAAAATGGAATGACAACTTTAATGGTTTGTTTAATACAAATATCAACTTCATTCCAAAAATTTGAATAATTTAATACAACTTTAATGGTGTGTTTAAAAGACGAGTGATTTTTATAAAATCGTAATTACAATTGTTTATTTATATTCCAAATACCATTTGACACATAAATATCTTTTATTATTCAATTTGTTCTAAACTTAACATATTTTCTAAAACTTATATTATTTATTATTTTATAATTTATATTATTATAAACAAACTTATCATAATTTTTTTATTTTTTATTATTTTAAATAAATATCTTATAAATTTTATTATTTTTTATATATAATAAAAATATTCTTATAAACATTTAATAAATCTTTATTTCAACAAACCCTGCGTTGCACGAGTCAAAATGTTGGTACAAGAGACAAGTTTGATCTTAGAGAAACTTTTAAAAAAAGAGATTAAAACAACTTGAATTTTTCATTAAGGAACTCAGATTTTATTGTGTATGAGTACAATCTGATTCAGAATGTACATCTCCTTATTAGAAGCAATTTTCGTCTTGAAAGAGTTTTTCATTTTCAATAAGTGTAGGGTTAACATTTTGTTTGGATTTTAAATAATACTTATATGTGGAATTGCATTCTATGACACACTCGTTGTAAGAGATAACAGTCTCATTTTCATCGCAGGATGATAAATATGAGGAATTTGCACCTAAAATAGGCTTAGATACAAATTTTTATGCATCTTCTTCTGTGTTAAGTTTATGGCAAAGATCAAATTTCTTAGCATTACATTCAGAATTGGAGCTTGAATCTAACTCATCGTCTATGCATCCTCCATTTCATTGTTCTAAGAAGTTCAATACCTCCTTAGTTGTTTTTAATAACATATTTCATTGTATATTTCTTTTGATAAAGCATCGATTAAATCTTTGATTGCCTTGTCATTGAATTCCATCTAATCAAACTCAATCAATGTCCAATCTTTTTTAGAGGTCTTAATTTGATGTCTCCTTAGAATATGATTTGCCACACTTTATATTGTGTAGACTTGCTAAAAACTTTCATTCTATCCTTCTAGTAAAAATAATCATTTCTTATAAATATTGGTGGCCTTGTGATGGATGCTCCTTTTACTACAAATTATTCTACCATCATTGAATGTTACCATCATTGAATGCTGTCATCATTGAATGTTGAATCTTTTCCTTTAGGCATTGTGAGGCACTAAACCGTTTAAAGGTTGAGCTTTAACAACAACTAAGAAAACAAGGAAAAATACAACAATCAAAACTTTTTGCAAATATCATCTCATAGAGAATATTCAAATGAAAGTTTTATATATTAAGCAACCAATTATTCATAATTGCATTTGATGAAGTGTATCGTACAAAGATTTGAGCTTTAATTAATTTATTTGTTATATGGGAAAATTTTCTTTGAGTTTGTTTTCAATGTTTCTTATTCTATGTTAGCGTAAATAATAACATGCAAAGTAAAGCCATAAAGAGAAATGTATATATATGGTATTTTTATATTGGTTCGTCTGATCCAACAAACTATATCTAATTATCAATCAACTAATTGAATTTCACTAAGCAAACTAATACTGCAAGGTACAATACATGTATTCTTTGGGCTTGTAACCACTTATGACCCCTTGAGTATTGTTTGGACTCGTAGCCACTCTTGACTAACCTGTTAAGTACTCTTTTACCAAGTCATTCTTGGTTAACCCCTTGAGTACTCTTTTACTAAGCCATTCATATAGCTCAACCAAATATTCTTTCTCAAGCCATTCATGCCTTAAACAAGTATACTTTCCTAAGTCATTCGTAGCTCAACACAAGTATTCTTTTGGTTCTCTACCACTTCTAACTGGCCTTGTTCAAGTATTCTTTTTACAAGTCACTTTCGACTTAAGCAAGCATTATTTCACAAGTCACTTCTAGCATTAAAGTATTTCAACAATAGTTACTCCTAGTCAATAATCGAGTACTCTTTGTTAAATGTCACTCTTGGCTAACACTAGTGCAAAAACACTTTTTATGACGACTTTTTATAGTGGTTATATTCCACCCGACATAATAAGTGATGCGGTGGCAGATTTGTAAATATGTGGAAGACTTTCTATAGTGGTTAGCCCCAAAATTGGTATAGAAAGTGAATCAGTGGCATTTTCATAAATAAGTGTGATGAACTAAAAATCTTAACCGCTTTAAGTTCAATCAAAACCAATTTCCCCTTTCTTTAAAATATAATAGTAGGGAAAACTCGAGTGTCAATTCATGGACAAGACTAAATTAAGATGCATATACATATGAGAGTTATGGTGGAGAAATATAACTAATAAAACACTTAACTATAAGTTATGCTTACTTAAAACTAGAAACATGAAAAGTCTACTCTATATGCTCATCTGAATGTTGTGATGAATAATTGGAATGGTCTACTGAAACTGGTTTATGAATACTGACTCATAAAGATGCTAGAGATTCATGAAAATACTAAACCAACCAACTGTTTGATGTAAATTCACACTGGCTCATTCTGCACTCAAGGTGTTTGATGAAATGCAAGATGATCATGAGACAAGTTGTTCACAATGCAATGTAATGGAATGCAATCTAATGGATAATAACAATTAATATGCATGTTTATTACTTATCAAAACCTAAGGAAACATAAAAACACAATTAAAACCAGTAACTCAAAAATCATCGCGAAACTAGAGTTCATAAGTCTAAAAAATGCAGGATATGAATTGTGATAGATGTAGTGCAATGCAATGAATGAAATAATGGTGAAGAATGATTCCCAAAGAGATGAATAAAATGTATAAACAAGAATGAAAGCAAATTATGCAGCAGAAACGAAAATCCTAAAATTTGAACCCTAAATTATACTGAAGAACATAATTAACGAACTTAACCATCAATGCCAATTTTTCCCATTTTTTGACTTAATACGAAATTAAACGATGCAACACATTAAGAATAATCAATCTTAGCTACACAAATTGTTCACTACTCAAAACGTATAGAATTCACATACAAAAATTGGAAATCACAAATGAAAATACTCAAGAACAATTTGAACTTTGAGTTTTTCACCAAATCAGCTCCCAATGACTAGGTTTAACATCAAAACCTTGGTATTTGAGGTCTTTTGGACACACTAGGTTATTGGGATGAATCCATAACTAAAACCTAGCCCATTATGGAAGAAATCAGGATCTAACTCAAATTCAAAGTGTAATCAAGCCAAAAATAGTAGAAAAGATAATAGAAGCACCACAACAACATCATAAATGAAATAAAAGAGAAAATAGTAGAGATAAACGATGGAAATTAAAAGAAAAACATTATTTGCATAAAATGTACCGAATGGAATGCAATTTCTTGAAAAACATGAACCTATCTCACTTGAGTTCTTCAACTTCAAGCCAAAAGAAAGGAGAAAGCAAAGTCAAGAGAAAGAAACTGGAATTGGAATTGTTTTGTGATCTCAGTGTGTCCTTTTCCTTATTCCAATTCCTAGACACAAGCTTCATTAGGTATCTTGTTTCATTTCTAGGTTTCAAAAGATATTTTTCAACACCTAATGAACCAAGTATCACGCTATGGGTGATCAAACCAAGCAAACATTAAGTAAGGAAACAAGAATACTAGCAATTAATGGAATATATATATATATATATATATATATATATATATATATATATATATATAAAGCATTTGCAAAATACAAGAGAGTTTAATGGTTACATCTACCCCTAACAAAATGATTTTAACTCTTCTTTGTCATGGAGAGCCCAAGCTTACAAATGGAGAAATGGAAGAAGAAGGAGATACAAAGAGGAAAAAGGGATAGTTTCCACAAACCCTAGCAGACCTCCAAGCTCTCCCAAAGAGTGTTTTTGCATCTTTAACCACCAAAGATAACTTTCCTTCGAGCAACCAAGTAGAAATAGGACAAAATTGTCAACATAAGTGGCGCTCGATGTTGGCCAACCTTGAAGTGGCATGGGCTCTCTGATTTGCTAACGCCTGGCCTTATGCAGCTGGCACCCAACGCTAGCCACCTCTACAAAACCTCTACAATAGAATTGGTTTCTGACTTTGTAGTGTTGGACTTAGCTTTTGTGGCGAACAACGCCCTACACTTCTTTTAATTCAGGTTCTTGATTACTTCCAAGGATTGCGGTTTGAGACATAAGCTTCCTAACACAAAATTTACACAAACAAATAAGGATTAATGGTAAAATTATATTAGTGGTTACACTAATATAATTTGCAAAATTATATTATTGTAACCCAAAAATGTAATTATTTGCAAAAGCAGGCTAAAATTGAAGATAAAAAGGTTTAAAAGCTAGAGAATTTGATTTTGTAAATAAAAGATGACTAAGATTTTGATAAAAAAATAATATTATCAAGGGGTCACTAGCAATTGCTAGTAATTCTTCCTCAGAAGTCTCTTTTGGTTCTTTTGTGTCCATTACATAAGAAACCTAACACTTTGACAATTAAAAGCACACTACAAGCGTAAGTTTTTTTTATTAATTTATTTATTGTGTTATATCAAATTTATGATATTATATAAATTCAACTTGTAGTGCTCACATCAACTAGGGAGCTATAAGTATGGATATTATACCATGAGACACATGTATAGAATCATATCCACAAACATTTTTGACTCATGGGATATAATAATATGTACAATTTATAACTCACATCTTAAGTATTTATCACTAAAAGATTGTTGACTCAAACTGTTCATTGTGCATATTTTTTCAGTGATGTGTCTTCAATGGAGCAAAGAGTCTTAAAGGAAGTTTGTAAGTAGTGGGCTTTGTTTCTTTTTAGTGTTTATAGAAGATGATGTTAAGTATTTTATGAGTTTTCATGTGAATCTTATATGTATATTCATCTGGTTAGGATTGTATTATATTTCATGTAAACATTAGATTAAATGAAAATATTTGTTGTTTGGTTGTTCTAGATATGCAGGTTTTGCATGTGGTAGGAAGCATAATATGAAAACTAGTAGCATATCACCTAGTGAAAAACACATTTTGAGTTCACTAAAGAGCAAGATTGCTCTAGGCTTCTAAGCAAAAATAGGTGTAAAAATTTTCTTCTTTGGCCACTAGCTTCATAAATTGGTGAAAATGAATTTTAGGTGGCTTGGACACTTAGTTCCACAAATTTGTAGGCCAAAATCAATTTCAAAGAGCATACATCAACAAGACATATACTAATGTAATATTTAAGTACTTGATCATAAAGGCAAGAAAACATCAAATAGCATATGACATAAGACTCAAGCAAAGTTCAAGATTAAGAAGGAAAACTTAAGAAAATTTTGGCATGGTAACAAGGTAAAAGAACTCTCAGCCAACATATTTTCAAACATCATAAGGCACGTTTTCACTTTATCCACATAAGAATTTAAAGAGAGACTTTTAGATACTTGAACCTCTTAATGGAGTGGAAATAAAATTTGTCCACCAGTTAGGAACATCAAAATGGAGAGCCTCTCATTGAGCCAAGACAAAGAAACCAATTGTTAGCACAAGAAAACACCATATTCAAAGACAACCTAAGCTCTAGATACTAAATGTGTAAAATCCCGTCAGGATATTACTGGTTTAAATCAAAATAAAACAAAAATAAAACAAAATTACATCGCAATTAATAATACTTCATTTCCCATAAAGCGTGGGAAATTTAAAACTTTATTAAAAACTAAGAATAGTCCAATATTCCATAATTTATAAAACGCCAAACAAAAAAAAAAACCTATAATGTTTACAGTTTATTTTTCAAAACACAAATCATAAAAACTCCTAAGCTAGCCCACGCTCCGAGCCTAAGCCTCACCAGCTCCACTTGCAATATCATTTGCTCACGTGTACCACGTACACGATCATCGCCAAACACAAGCAGATAGGGTGAGCTAAAAAGATAACACATAAATATATATCAATCATATATATATATAATAAAGTACATCAAAAGAAAATCCCTTCTTTTATCCCGCATGGCCACAACCATCTATGATATCATTTCACCACAAAGGAACCTCCTCCTTCTCTTTCACATAGCCACAACCATGTAATATCAATGCACATCAAGGAAACTCGTTCCCTTCCTACCATATGGCCACAACCATGTAATATCAATGCACATAAAGGAAACTCCTTCCATTCCTTCCACATGGCCACAACCATGCTAGCAATGTTCTACATCTTCTAGTGAGTATCTCAAGGCGCCTTGCTGCCACACCTATTGACCACAACCGATAGAGCACATGCGGGAACCATGCTACGGATCACACACCGTAACGCCAGGTGGAGTTCCCAAATACGAACATAGTCCGTAATGTCCCAGGACTACCAAACTCGTCAGCAAATCACTGAGGAGGGCAATCGATCTGAATCCATTCGTACTAGCCACAACCAACACACTCACACCAACAACACTTGTCAACCCGAGCCACAACTCAATAGTTCCTCGTGTTCATCCGTTATCCCGAGCCACAACTCAATGGAAGTCATTCCGGGCCACAACCCATAGAATGCCACGTGTTTAACCCCTATCCTGAGCTACAACTCAAGGATACGTTTCGGGCCACAACCCAAGGAATACCAGCAAGCCCACCATTGAGATATCTTTAGAAGCCTTATAGACCACGCATCACCATTCTAACACCAATCAATCCAATACCGCAAAATTGATTGCCTTTAAACACACCATCCATCCATCATTTGCTTAAACTTCCAACTCTCGCCTAAGCACTCCAGTTCATCTCGCTTAGGCTAGGTTACCTCGCCTGAGTGAGCACCACGCACAAAAATAAACCTCGCACTCTCGCTTGGGCGAGACCACCTTTCGCCCAAAGGCCAAAATCTCTCGTCTAGGTGACGAGTTAAACTTAACAGCAAGACCTCCCTCGATTTCTCGCCTGAGCGAGATACTCCATTGCCCAACAATTGAACTTCGCGCCTGGGCGAGAGAGACCCCTAGCACAACATCTGACCCTCACGGATTCTCGCCTGAGCGAGTTCCACTCACCTAAGCGAGATGGTCTATCGCCCATAACCAGATTTCTTCACCTAAGCGAAATGCTCGAGCAACAACAATATTCGAGTCCTTGTTAATCTCGCCTAGGCGAGTCCGGCTCGCTTGGGCGAGAATTGTAGACTCTAGCATTGTTTCACGCACACAAACACTAGCACCACATACCAAACCACAATCCAATTCATGCCCAGCAATCCAGAATAATGCACCAAACATGTACACATAATTCAGACCCAAAATAATCCCCAAAATCCAAGTTTAAAGCATAAGTCGCAAATACATTGCCCAAACCCCTCATTATTTCCATACAATTGCATAAATGTTTGATCAAATGCCATCAGAACATTCCAGTACAACTACCATCAATTTAGGCACGAAAATTTGGTTACACACGCAACACAATTATGCAAAACAATACAATTAACCCAGGATTTCGAGTTCAGCTCCCATAACCTGAAATTTCCTTGCTTAAAACTTGAATTTGGGAGATTCCTTTGATCGCCAATGACTTGCCTTATCACCACTCCTAGCTGCCCCCTTCTGCTAGGTTTCTCTCCACCTTTTCATATTCATGCCATACCAATTTTTAGCAAAAAAAGAATTAAATTTGCGCCACAAAGGTTTGAACCCATGTCCATTCAATGCCCCATTCATTACCCAACAATTCATATAATTCTATATTCTTGTTATCACACAACATGATCATGCACAATATTAAAATTTAAATAATCAAATAACACATAAATGGCATACATAGGACTTGAACTCAAGTCCTCTCACACAATCAAAGTACTCTCAACCACTTGAGCTAGTACTTTTCCACATTACACCAATCAATATTTAATGTCATAAATGTTTCCCCCTACCCGCATTTATTAAATAATTAATTATTTAATTAATTAATTTTCACGAGTCTTACAAAATGATGTAGGATTATCTTGTTCCTTTTTAAGATTCATGAATATAGTGTGAGTTGATTAAGAAAGCTATAAATGAAATTTCATTGAACATTAAGATAACATGCTATCTAGATGTGAAGTTTCCTCTCACAAAGCTCAAGAGAAAGGAAGAATGAATTGATTCAAAGGAAAACCAAAGTGGACTGCGTATAAATATAGAAAAATCGAGAGCATAATAACATAAAAACCCGAGACCAAAATGGAGAGAAAGAAAGCATAGAAATGGCAAGAAAAGAAATGGAAAGATGTGAGAAGCACGTCACTTTAAAGGAGAGGAAAAGCCATGGACTCCTCTAAAGATAAGTGATGGTGCTGCCACTTCAATCAAGATTCAAGATAAGGCTTAAAAGCATTCACTCCTTATGGAGGAAGACTCTCACAATGATTTATACACAAAGGTGCTTAATTTCTCCAAAATGTTCAATCCTAGTACAAGTGTTAGAAGTCCCCTTAAATAGAAGTGTTTAGGGGCCTCTTAGCAAAAACATACAATTCAAAAGGGCTACATAACAAAACATGAAAGATGTAAATTCTAGAAGGTAGGTCACAAAGGAGCACATGGTGAGATTTAGGATTCTTCTCGACCAAGTTATGAGGGAGGCACATTCTAGATGCTTCTAGACCAACTTTGTGGCCAAGGCATGTGGTCCTCCTTTCTAGATGGTTATAGAAAGTCTTTCCATCTCTTCCTCCTCCACATGGACTTGTCTTCATGCGCCACATGTCCTATTTATGCGCCACCTCATTGATTCCTACAAGACAAAGATGAATTAAGATTAGTATGTTGGCTTTAGGTTAAGCTAATCTTTGAGTTAACAAGTCAACCAAAAGTCAAGGTTAACAACTCAACTTAAAATAGTCAACCAAGCCAACTTAATAGAATTCAAATTAAGGAAATTCTAAATAAGGAAAGAGATGGAGAAACCTACCTTTTTTATATGCTTATTGTGATTCTTTTGGGGATGAACTTCATGGTGCTAGGAGAGGTGGTCATGCCTTCATCAATGTATTTGGTTGTTGAGCATCTTTAGCCCTTTTTAACATCCTTCCCTTTTTGTATAATGGGCTAAATAAAGTTCCATGCATTCAATGCACTTTATACAACAAAAATACTCTTTCTTCATTTTGTCAAAGTCCCATTAGTTGGATGTGCTTATCTTGTTCTTGCACAATGTGTGTTTCCTTAAATCAAATTATGTTTGTAGTGTCATACGAAGTTGACAGTCTTCTAGAGTTTAGCTCACATTTATATGTTTTTATCATCTAAGAATTTTCTTGGTTCAATAGAAATAAACTAGGAATTCATAATGTTGTATCATTTGTCAGATCAAACACTAGCATCTTACAAGATCCATTTTTTGTTATATTCAACATCTATTAAATGAAGCATGATCATGTTTTTACACTTAATTATATCCAACACTTAATCAAAATCATAGGGTGTTGGACTTTTTGTCTAACATTCTATCAACTTCTTGACTTCAACATCACAAGTGTTACGAAATTAGCAAGTGTACCAAATCACACAAGTAATACAGTAGAAAGTCCAGATATCGTTTCTCATAGAGACTAATGTGATTTTAGATAATTGTTTGTTTACTGATAAATGGTAAAAGTAACAAAACATTTTGATGTATAAAAATAAATTCAAGATTACGAAATAAACAAAATTCACACAATGGAAACAATTAATTTGATTTTAAAAAACTATATGGTAAAGGCTTTACTAGGATTGGGTTTCATGGTTCCATTGAAAGAAAAAGACGCCAAACAATATATTTCTTCTTCCTTCTCTCACATTCACACCTTTTGTAACAAACCTTGATTTTTTTCGTACACAAACCAAAACTTGAATAATAAAAACTCTTTGTGTAGCATTTTTTTATCATTAAGTTCGCATTAATGAACAATATTCTGATGTTATGAATGACCAATGTCCACATCTATGTTTGGCATGTGAAATCCATTAGTTGGTCTATCCTAATTAGGTTTCCCGAACTATTTTTTGGATCAGTAGGTACTCTCACATATGCACCATATCTAGAATATGCAATTAAAGATCATAATCAGGTTTCCCAAACTAGTTTTTGGATCAGTAGGTACTCCCGCATGTGCAACATGTCTAGACTATGTAGTTAAACAAGAATAAAACACAAGAGATTATGGAAAATAATTATATTAAATGAGAAATTCACAAAGAATTAAGAATATGTTATGGCCAACTCTTGTGAATGAGGGATTTCATTACTCCTACACATTTTGAATGCAAGAATAATAATGAAATTAAATGTCTCCAGCCTTTAGAATACGCTTATATTGTAAGTGTTTTTAGATCAAGTGTCTTTATCTCCAAGAGTGTTTATTTATTCCTCTCTCCCCCAAAGGGGTTCCTAAAAGGAATGTCGTTTTTCAACTCTGTAAAGCCCCATATTTATAGACCTTTCAATTGGGCCTACAACTTGTACTTGATCTAGTACTGGAATATCTTGGATATATATCTTTTAATCTTCTGAAACTCAATATCTTTGAGATATTCTTCAAATATTCTGACTAGTAATTGGAGTAACCAACTTGAAGGATAACTGATGTTATTGATAATCTTTGAATAGTCAGTACTTCACTTGAATAATAATCTTGAAAGTAGTCTTTAATCTTCAAAGATTTCCCTTTATCTAATAATCTTGGAAATATTTCAAATCTTCAAGGATTTTCTCCTAATCTACAAAATATAAACCAAATACTTTATTTTCCAATTTTATTAAATAAAACCTAAAATATCTAAAAAGATAATTATAAAATAAAAATAAAAGATAAAAATAACTAAAATAAATACATGATAATGCCAATTATCAACAAACCAACACATTTACCTAAAGTTCCTTTAGAATCTGCCACTAACAACAACATCTTGTCTCTTGTATCCATGCTCTAGTCCAATATCATCTAATGAAGTTTTGTTCATATTAGTAACTTAAAACCAGGAAACCTTTGGGATTTTAAATAAGAAAGTTTTAAATAGTTGACTCTTGTTCTTGTAGAAAGAAGGTGGTCACATCATTAGGAAAGTACATATTGGTTGGACACAAGAAAATTAGATCATCCAAACTATAGTAGCATCTCCATGTATTAGATGACTTGGAGGAGAAAGCCATGTTAGAGTCTTTAGACAACTTTTCACTCCACTCTTGAAAATCTTCTTCTTTAGAAAGGGTTCTCTAAAAGCCTTGTGCTGTACAATAGATGCATCTCTAGTTCTGCAGTTTATACATAGGATAAAACTAGAAAAATCAACCCAAGAATCCTAGAAAATAGGATCAAGTTCATCCAACACATAAAGAAGAGATCATAGAAACTCGGAGTTTCACATCACATGCAATAGGCCCATTTCTAAGCCAAATGTGCACCACAACAAGCAAAGGAAGGTTGCGTGATTCATTCCAATCTTATAAGTCCCACATTTTTTTTAAGTGGGAAAGGGTTAGACATATGTAATGATTTCAACTCATAATTGAGGTGATTAAACATATGTTTGTTCTTAAGTAATTATAAGATGTGTTTTTGAGAAGGAAAAATTAATGTTAGCGTACAATTAACTTTGCAGGAATCAGTAAGGATTCAAAATTTATAAAGCAAAACATAAAGAGTATTTCAATGTTAATTGTATATTAATCTTAATTTTTCTTTTAATAAATACACACAATTACTACAAGAACAAATAAATGTTCAATAACTTCAATCATTAACAAAATTAATGAAATTAAAGAATCCTTGATGTACTAAATTAACTATTTAGCCTATTAACACTAGCGCAAGAAAGAGATTATGTCACGGTTATTTTGACCTTTTGGCTTCGATTTTACACCCGAGGCATATATTGGCAAGATAAAAAAGGATATGTTTATGCCTCGGTTATGAACCAAGGCATATGCGAGGCTTACTGCCTCGGTTCTAGAGAGAACTGAGGTCTAATGTGCATCGCAAATTTAAAAAAAATGTATTTTCTTGTCCAATAATAGCATGACACGTAGCCATGATCCTTGTATACACATCTGCACCAACCACAGTGTGCCACATCATCATCTTCAACCTTTTTCCCAAATCAGAAACCCTAACCACCATTCAAATCCTAAATGCCGCCAGTGTGTCGTCACCACCATCTTTGACCACTGCATCACGTCGGAACAACTTTACGACGCCTTCATTCATCCCGCCGACGACGCAGAACAACCTCTCTTCAACACCATATCTGAACAGAAAACATGACACCACCCACGACTGAACCACGGTGAGCCAAATCGCCACTTCGACACATACATCAACGTTCGAAACCCTAACTCATAGGAGGCATATAAGGCGCCATAACCAACTCATCCAAAACATAAAAAAATACAGAAAAAAAGAATAAAAAACCACGAACCAATGATGATTAATAAAAAACTATTTGTATGCGTAATATGACGTGAATCTATAACTATTATTATTAATAAAGAGAATTGTTTTTTATAACTGCTAAGTAATTGTTTTTTGTTGCTTACATTTTGTTATTTATTTTGTCCTTTTAATATAAACTATTTTATTAATCATTTTACTCTTTAAATTTTGTAACTATTTTTTTATAATTATAATTATTTTTTGAAACAAATAACTTTTATAACTTTTGTTGGGCTACAAAAATAATGTGTTTTAGAAAGAAAGTCCAATATCGCTTAGGATAAGCTAAGGAGTGGGTGTTGGTGACTATATAATGAACTCTAGTTTATTGCCCCAGTCAAACACACTCTAAGCTTGTATTTGACTTTCTTATACTTTTGTAATAGAGTGTTATGAGGTTTGAGTTAAATTTTTTGCTTTAGGGAGCGTGGATGTACTTGAGATCAAAGGACATGGGAGGGTAGTCTATATTACAAATTTTCACATAGTGTTACTCTCTAGTTGTCTTTATTCAACGGTTGTGATTTTTCTCCAATTTTGGAGTTTTCACATTATATTATTTTGTTCCTTGTTTCTATCTTATTCATTTGCTAATAGGGTGATTCTTGGGGGTAAAGATGATAATGTTCGTAATTGATGATGTGTTTTCCATAACAAGTGGTATCAAAAGCTATGGTTTGGTAAGATTTTTTCTTAGTCTGCTTTGTGGTTACAACTTAGTTTGATTTTCCACATAAAAAAATTAATTCCTTGTTTTTGGAGAATCATCCTTGTTTGCTGAAGTTATTGGAAGAAATTTGATGGAATGATTATTGTCAGCGCCGTGTTGACGTGGTGAATTTGCAGTCAGGTTATTGGATGTGCGAAGACGCTAAGTTGTGTTGGATATGCAGTACAGTTTGTTAGTTTTGAAATGGTTGAAAAGCCAAGAAGGAGGGGTTGAATTGGCTAGTTAAAAATTTAGGCTATCGTTGCAAGCTAAAAACCACCTTTAATTGAATCAAATAGATCACCAAGTTAGGATGCAAACAATACTGAACTATACACTTTCAATCGATCAAAAACAGAGTTAACAAATTGATTTTACTAAACAAATTCTGTTTTGGTATAATTAATCGATTGAAACTGAAAAACAGTCGATTGAAATACTGGGAAAAATGCAAAAATGCGATTTTGAATTTTAAACCAGAAACAATGCTCAAGAATGATCAAGACCAGTTCCAAATGATCATACAAACATGCTCAATGCTGCAGATGCCATGAAAACATGCAAGAACATGAAAAAGATTATTAAAGCACAAGTTCTTGAAACTTTAAAATGAAAATGCAAGAGAGAAAGGTTGGAGAAGAGAGGACACCACGAATTTTTATACTAGTTCACTCAAACCTGAGCTACATCCAGTTTGTCAAGGCAACCTTAGCTTGACTTTGCACTATTTCAAAAGTTTTACAAAGTATCCACCCTTACACTTCCAAAATATGCAAAAACAACACAAAAGACTCTTGAATCACACAAGAATCACACAAGCACCGCAAGAACCCTCTTGCAGACCTAGAAAACCACTAGGCACACACACAAAGCTTGAGAAAGATCAAACCTCAGTGGTAGCACAACCTAGCCTACCATAAACCACTTTCTCCAAGCTTCAAACCAAGCCAAAAGCTCCAAGAATTGATCCAAGATCAATCTTCAACAGGTGCAACACCTATGATCACGAAGGAGAGAGTTTCCACAAGTTTCCATAACCAAATCGTGCTCTAAAATGATCAACCAACCTCTCTTTCGAAAATCACAACTTTTATAGTCAAACTGTTACGAAATTCAACAGGTTGATTTTTAAATCAATCATTTGATTTCACTTGACTTAAGTGAAATCAGTCGATTAAAAACTAAATCAACTGATTGAATTTGTTGCAGTTTAAGACTACTGTAGCCAACCTTTTAACATGTTAAAAAGCCATTCAACAGATTAAAAGAGACATTTTAACCGATTGAAAAACCATTCAACAAATTAAAAATACAATAAAGACCAAACTACATCTAATTAATGCTTTAAGGTCTACAACACGAATTACAAGCAACAAATACACTTTCTTAATGATGTAACAACATGGAGAGCACATGTTCCAGCCTTGATCACCATGGATATCATCAAATCTCTTTTCCTTCATCAATATAGGCTTCATTCCAATGGTAATGGCTTCAAGATAGTTTAAAAGAGCTTCATTCAATCTTCATCAAATCTTCAAGAAGCAAACCACCTTGGCTTCTCATGTCAACACGGTTCACATGTGGTGAGATGCTCCTAGATATGCGGAGGAGGTCATAGTTGGTGCTCGTGTGGCCCAATGAGTGATGTATAGATCTACTTTGGTTGTTCGTGTAGTGTAGCTCGTGGATTTGGGTTGTTGTGTGCAGTGGACTACAATGTTTGGTAACGTTGGATCTGCGTGGTGAGGGTGAAGCTCGAGATCTCCAGTGGTGGCGTTTTGTGTGGCTCGCACGATGCTTTGTCGATGACACGTGTTGCATCATAGTGCGATAGTGACATGATTTCTGACGAAAGGTGTTGGTTTAGTTGATGCGATGACTGTGTGAATGACCGATGGTGGTTGTGCGATGAGGAATGTTGGTTGTAGTGTAGATCCGCTTGAGGAAGAAGGAGATTACGTGACAACAAGGAGATTACGTGACAACTTCTGGTTGGACAAATCTAATAGTAGAGGATTGTGACATGTGGCATCTCTTATTTGATCAAATTTAAAAGTGGAGGAATGTGACACGTGAGAGCTCTTGGTTGGGCAAACTGTGAGTGCTAGAATGATTTTTTCTAGCGGTGATTTTATACATGGACATTGGCTAATATTGATGCAAGGTGTGTAGGGATTATGCACGAGTATTGGTTAGCATTGATGCAGGGTGTATGGTGCTTATGTGTGGGCATTGATTAATATTGATGCAAGGTGTGTGGTGATTATACACAAGCATTGGTTAGCATTGATGTAATGTGCATGAAAATTCTTGGGATAGTTTAATTGTAAGTGATTATACTCTTTATGGTGGAGTATGATTACCGGTATAGGCAATGAAGATGTGTTTATTTTAATCAGGGTGGAAATTATTGTGTTGATGAAAATAATATGTGTTTGAAAGTCCCACATCGCGTAGGATAATCTAAGGAATGAGTGTTGGTGACTATATAATGAGTTCTAAGTTCATGGTGTTCTTGTCCAATGTTATATTTCTAGTTATCTTTATATAACAATCGTGATTTTTCTCCAGTTTCGAAGTTTCCTGTGTTGATAGAATGATTCGTGGAAGTAAAGATTACAATAATTTTAATTTATGATTGATTATATGTTTTTTCCAACAAGTTTAATACTATTTTTTATTTTAATAATAATTAGAAAAATTAATTTTTATTTATTATTATAAAGTAAAAGTGAATACAGATGCTAACACATGTATTCTAGTTCACTACAATAAAAACCAAAAATAAAACAAATGCAAATGAATTGGCACAGTAATTTAACTTTTTAAAAGTAAAATATAATAAATACAAAAAAAAAACACATGAAACACAAAATGAAATGAATCCAACAGTTAGAAGGTAAAATAGAAATACAAATTAGTTGATAAAATTAAAGTAAATAAACTTTAAAAACTTTACCTCTTTTTGGAAGATTAATCCATAGTTTTCTCATCAAATGAAATGAATCGAAGAGGAAGTTTACTTCACTTGCGAGTAAATTCGATAAATTTATCTAAAGAAAACTTGCAAAATAAATTTCAGAAAAATGGACTCATTCTTCGTGTAGAACCATCAATACATTCTAAAAATTAAGTTTTTTTTTTTTTTTAAGAATTATACAAAATGAACAGTACGAAATTAGAACTAAAATCACTTCAGCCAGGAAAGGAGAGTCTTAAATTAAAAAAAAAAAAGAAAAAAAAAACGCAAACTATTACAATAAGGAAAATTAAAATCAAAAGTAATTTGAGAGATGATAATTAAGCGTTATTTAATAACAGGTAATAAAAATTACATTGATTTAGAAAAACGACCTAGGCGAAAAAAAGGTGTTGCGCCTGTGTCGTGTGCCCCTGCAATTGCAAGTTAGCAACCTTTTAAGGAGAATTGAGAGAGCTAAAAGCAAAAGCAAATGGTGATGAAGATGACGAGACTCTTACTGCTGCTAAAACCCTTCACTGTATCTTCACCACGGTCCCACACCCCCCCTCAGGTAACATTGCCTCCACCCACCATCTTCCCTTTTCGTTTCATTACCACTTCCTCATGTTTGTATAATTCCCTGTGATGGTTTTGTCTGCTTGTTTGATGATTCGTTTAGGAAACAATGGGTGAAGGGTTGGTTCCACACTTTCCCTTATGCACGCATACTGCTTGATGAAATGTTAATATGGGGTTTGTTTGTTTGTGCTTGGTTGGAAACTTGTATTCTAAAATGGGTAGATGGGAAGTAAAAAAGTTCCAACATTTTTGCGTACATTCTTGCTACATTGCCATTTCCCTGCTGCCCACTTTCATTTTAACCTAGAAAATGCTTTAGTTGAATGCTCAACGCTTCTTTATACGTCCTTCGTCGTGTTGGTAAAGTATTGGGGTAATACTCGTAATTTAGTTTCTTAAGAATGAATTAGAACAAAAAAAATAGCTGTTTTTGTGTGTGAAGTGTATTAGGTGCGAGCTTTTGTCAGAAGAGTTAATTTTGACCATTTAATAATAAGATTGTTCTTATTGGGAAAAACAAGAACCAGAAATGTAGAATATAAGTTCATATTTGAAAAGTTAAGAATAAAATTGCGTGAATTTTTTATGTGATCATGTAAGCACTAGCTTTTAATCTTAACTATTCTTGTATGGCTCTATGACTCAGATTTATAGCCCACCTATTTCACAATAAGAAGAGTTGTCACTTGGTACACCCTATATAATGAAGAAGGGATAAGATACCAATAAGCCGATGTTTGTGCTTTCATTACTGAGGAAGTATCTAATAACTCAACCTTTATAAATATGTGTGTTTGATGGTATGGTACACAAATACGTGACATGTATTAGATATGATGTGTGTTTGTCGTGCTTATTTTTAAAATAACAGGATAGATACACAATTTAAAATGTATAACAATTCTTAAAAGATAATAAATATATAATTTCAATTATGCGGTCCAAAGATCACATTTCTTAAACATTGTCAAAATAAAAAAAAAAAAATTATTGTCATCATGAAAGTACGAGTACTTTGAGTACTTCATAAATAAGTATCTTAGAGTATAGGATGTAGATAAGTATTGGTTGATACGTGAAACAAATTGCAATATCGGTGCATTTGATATGATGTCTTACATCCTTATGGGTGCTTCGAGGATTTTTGGCTTATATTTATTACATGGATGTTTGGCATGATTGTAGATGTTTATAGAGCAATTTGAAATTTGAATTCTGTCAGGAAAATTGCAGATCGTACAGTTCTTGGAGAATAGGCGTAAGGTCCACCATGATGCAATAAACTTTTGTCAAGCTATTCTGCAAAAAAAGTCAGTTGAATGGAAAGCTGTACTGCGTAACAATTTGTCACCACCCATCAATGATGTGGATCTAGTTGTTACAGTTGGTGGTGATGGAACTCTTCTACAGGCTAGCCATTCATTGGATGACAAAATTCCTGTTCTTGGAGTGAATTCTGACCCTACACGTATTGATGAGGTATATATACATATAGTTTTGGCTTTGCTATTGATATAGCGGCTATGTTCATATATTTCATTTGATCATCCTTTGATTATGCAAATAAAGAAGCAAACTGACCAGGTTATTTGATAAAATTCCATTTGCAATAGGTGGAGCAATTCAGCGGTGAATTTGATGCTACCAGAAGCACAGGCCATCTTTGTGCTGCTACTGTTGAAAACTTTGAACAAGTAAGCTTAGCTCTTGTCTACCCATATGGGAAAGATTATCAGTAATCATTTTTCTTCCTTGCTACTCCTTGAGGTGTGCATGTATGGAATAAAGTTTTATTATTCAGTAACTTGAAATATTGAAATTTTTTTTATGACATTGTTGTTAATTTATCACAATGATGAACCAGTAATTACTCCTCTGAAGCCAATTTAATCATTATACTGTGATTTGACTAACCGCTCAAAGCTAGTTTAGCATTGAGTAGAGATAGGATTAATTTGAGGTTCAGAATGTACCTCTAATCAATTGTGAGAAATGAGACAAGCTTGCGGTGATGTCTGTCCAACGTCCATTCCCTCCTTTATAAGTACGGTTTGATGGAGGTTTCAATTTTATTACAAAACCTGTAATTTGATACCATTGTAGTCCATAAGTTGATGAGCTGCAAGCCTGCACAGAACAAGTGGCAATAGCAGTATCTTTTGAAAGGGAATCCATTCATAGAAAAAGAAGTTCTTAAATATCTAATTTGTCTATCTTAAGCATAACAATTTATTGTTTCCTTCCCCATATTAAAGTTTTGCTATATGACCAATTTGTTTCTTCAACGTGTGAGACTTTGCCAATTTAATCTTTGGAAAAATGAAAAAAATCTAATTTAGTCCCTGAATGTGTAAATTATCTTCTACTTTTAAGTTTTGTGAGAATATTATCATTAAAATATAATTTTGAGGATCAATTTGATACTAAATCATAGATTGTTTTGTCATTAAATTATAATATTCAGGGACCAATTTGTATTTTTTACACATTTAGAGATTAAACTTTTTTGTCCTTTCAAGAACTAATTTTTCAGCGTCATATTCAAGGATGAAATTGGTCATTTAACCTAGAGGTTTCTTGTTAATAATGTCACTCTATATTTTGTGACTTCTTCAACTTTTGGATAAATGTTCAGCTTCAAATGCTTATTTCTTGTGAAAAAACATTCATATTATTGTATGTATATGATATATGCAAATTAAGGGATTTTCTCCGGACATGAAATCTAAACATTCTGCTTGCATGGGCAATTGAAAGGTGAAAAAGTGGGACAAAATGTAACATACAAATTAGGAATTAGAAATGATTTTCTTTGAATTTTTTTTGTTTTCAGTATAATATTTCATCTATCTGGTTTTTAAAATCTTTTTCAGGTTTTAGATGCTGTACTTGAAGGTCAATTTCTTCCTTCCGAATTAACAAGGTCCATGATATCTGTTAACGCACGACACTTGTCAACTTATGCTCTCAATGATATCTTAGTTGCACATCCATGTCCTGCCTCGGTTTCCAGGTTCTCATTCAGGTATGATCTTTCCAGTGAGAAATTAAAACTCAACTAACATTTTCTTCATTTCGTCTCAGAGATTTTATTCTCGGAAATGAAGCCAACTAAGCATATATGTTTTCAGAATCAAAGAGGGTGACAAGCCATGTTCCCCTCTCGTTAACTGCAGATCAAGTGGTCTACGTGTTTCAACAGCTGCTGGTTCAACTGCTGCAATGCATTCAGCAGGTGGATTTCCAATGCCAATTTTATCTCGGGATCTCCAGTACATGACAAGGGAGCCTATTTCACCCAGGGCAGCCTCAGATCTTATGCATGGATCGATCAAACATGATCAGACATTAGTTTCTACATGGACCTGTAGAAAAGGTGTGATATATATTGATGGTTCTCATATCTATCATACCATCCAAGATGGGGATATCATTGAGATATCTTCCAGAGCACCAGTTCTGAAAGTTCTATTGCCTCGTCATCTGTTATAGTTAGAGAAGATGACAACTAAATTTCACGGCATATCCTCATCGGGAGAATAAGCAAATTTTGCTGGAGTATTAGTGCTTTTAGTGAAAAATATAGGCCACATGAGCTGACATAAGCTTGCAATGTTCCCATTCGTTAGTAAGGGTTGGGCTACAAATGCAACTCAGAATCTCATGCATTAATATCGTGGCCTTACATTTGAAGCTGACTTGACTTTAGATTTTGGAGGTTAAAGTATCCTATGTAAGCATCACTCATAAGCTCCAAGGGGAGTGTATATTTCATAATGGAATGTCTTGTGGTTCATAGGGCATTTTTCTACTCGGTGCGTCTCAACTTTTATCTTTTATAGTGGATGAGAGAGCCTTGTTACACCCTTCCCCTTTATTAAAGCTAAAAACAGGCCCAGCTTGGAGATGCTATTGTATTTTATTACTGATAGCTTCCTGTAAAGAATGTTCTTGCAATGGATATGCACGACCAAATATGCCAGTCCACTACCAACCAGATTATGTGCTGCCACTGCCTATTGATTTGGATCTTACATAATACATAGTAACATTTTTTTATGCAATTTCTGGGCTGATGTAGGAATATATCACAATCAAACCTTACACACCATTGGAATTCTAGAGTCAATGCAATCTTTACCCTTATTTTGTAAACTGAGAGAATATGCGATCTTTTACGAATTGGATCTGGTTTCTGTAACATCATGTTCAATACAGCACAGCCTTGGAGCTTTAGTGTAACGTCTCTTTATTTGGACCCTATTTGATAGTATGTCTTTTAATGTGATTTTATTCTCTCAAAATATCACATATTTTAGCCTTTGGTTTTAGTTTTAGTTTTAGTTTCATGTTACTCATTATTTACTGGTGGGAAAGTATAATGTTATCATTTTGTTAGAATTTAAGTATTAGTTGGACAAGTCTCTCCAAGTTCGTTCAGAAAAGAAAAAAAAAAAGTGAAGAAAAAAATTCTGAGTTAAAAGTTTTCTCTTCTAAAAGTACTTAGAAAAAAGTTGTCTAGACATCGCTGGTAAAAAAGAAAAAACTAGGGTCATTTGTACAATAGGAAAAGAGGCTAACTGGTAGAAGCTAAAACATGCAAATAAGCATCCAAGTGAAGTGGTACGATAAATTTGCCAATATGTAACTCTTAAGCCGAAAAGAGGGTCTTCCTCGACATGCATACCTAGAAAGATGCAAAATGGCCCTCCAATTCATCTGCATGATGCCGCATACTTCCCAAAGAATATCATCGTTCACATGTATATTCACTCGGTTCTCGGTCCAATTGGTCAGCAACGGAGGAACGATTATCTCTCGTAAAGAATATCTTGACGTTTTGTTTGGATCATGGATTTCAATAATTTTAAGAAATCAAAATATATAGTATTTAAATTATTTATAATTGAATTCTTTTTATTTATTAAATAGTTTGTTTGAATGGAGTGGTTGAAATATTTTATATTTTAATTTTCTTGTTTTGATAAAGTAATTTAATTTCTATTTTAAGCTAAATTCAATTTTATTCTTGAGTCTAAGTTGAGTTAGCTCAATCTGCTATCCGAGACGACTTATCTCGACCTTCAATCTGGGTCAACTAAAAAGGATTCGACCTGGACCAACTAGTTTAGCCCAAGTTGACTCGTCTCGACCATCAAATAAAGTCGGTTGATTTCAACATTCATTCCAAGCTAACTTGGCTCGACCTTCGGTGTGAGTCAACTCAACTCAAACTTCGACACAAGCCAACTTGGTTCGACCTTTGATCCAAGCAAACTCGACTCGACCTTCAGTTCGAGCCGACTCGAATCGATCATCGGCCTAGCTTGACTTAGCTCCACACTCAGCCTAAGTTGGCTCAGTTTGACTCTCGGCCCAAACTGACTAGACTCAACCCTCGGCTTGGGCCGACTCAGCTCGGCCCTCGACCCGACTTGACCATCAGCCTAGGTTGGCCTAACTTGACCCCCGACCCGGGTTAGCCCCATTCGACCCTCGACCCGGGACAAAATCCTTTGTCCAAGAAAAAACACAAAGAATGTCAGGAGATAAATTCTAAGTTCCAACAGCCAAAAACCTTCACATGTCTTTTAAGGAAGAAAAAGCAAATTCATAGAACTCTTTGCTAAGTGGAATTGCCTTCCATTGACCTAAATGTTTCCAAGTCACATCAATTTTTTTACAAAAGTCTAAATGTGCAAGCATTTTATCCCCTTTTGTTAACAAAATACATGCACACAAATGATATTTTTCACTACTTTAGACCAGCACGATAAACTTTTTCATAAATATGAACAAAGACCATATCATCCTTCATACAAGGAGAAGGTAATTGGTACAAAGGAATATAAAATATTATTAAGAACCTAGACATATGTACTTTTTTATGCCTATACATTTAAAGGAGATTTAGAAAAAGATAATCCAAACCCCCCCTCTAACTAGCCACTCGCACCAAAGGTGCCAAATCTGCACCCCCAAGCATCCCATGTGATTCACGATCAACGCTCCACACTTTTGGATGCCAACCGCAAAGCCTGTACCTCTACACGCCATCATCGGTTAAGGTTAGTGCTTGCGATTATACTCCTTGTATTTCAATATACCTTAAGGTTCGTTATCAAGACATCTTCAATAATTCAACTTATTTGATCTTAATCTTCTTGACCAACAATCTTCCCCTATTTTCAACCTGTTGTACCTTGCGCATTTTATTGATAGGTTGAAAATAATCGATAATATTGGTCTTTTTTGTGTTTGAATATGACACATAGAACAAAAATAATTGATCTTTTCTATATATAATTGATTAAGTTTTCTCTCAAAATTATTCTCTAAAATAAACTTTAGTATTCTTTTATTAACTATCAATTACTTTCAATATTTCTCGTTTCATATTTTCAAGAAACGTTTCAAGAAGCTAAAAAGTTTTTGATTTCATATCTTTTGAGGAAATCGTTAATCAAGGATTTGGTGATATTACTTCCTTACTTAGTTTCAATCTTTGGACATTCATAACATACATGTATATTCTTCTGAAAAATTTTGTGCAAATTTACAACATCTTGTGAAGTGTATTAAGTTTATGTCATACACTACAAAAATTGTGTAAATTATGGTGGTTTTATTACAGTGGTTATTGAAAATTGCCACTTTTTACAGTATAATATGACATATTTTAAACTTCAACATAAAATGTGGCGGTTTTAACTATCACTTATTGATGTTAGAGAATTGCCACATTTTACACGTAAAATGTGGCAGTTTAAATTGACATTTTAATAAGTTGAAACCAAGACATTTTTCCCAAGTCGAATTCCCTTTAAGTTACTTTCCCAATATTCCCTTAATCTTTCCTAGCTTCATTTCGACTCAAGTTTCCCAACGTTTCATCCCTCACTTTTACAGGCTCACATATCGAATTCTCAAGCTCACTTTTCATCCCTCACTTGTTCAACTCGATGCTCCAGTCAATCTCGTTGGGATCTCTCGCATACCAAGTTCCAGTCGATTGGTAAGTTTAAGAAAAAAATTGATTTATGGTTTTTATCTTAAAGCATTATGATGTTTCTGAAGTGATAAAGCTTAAAATAATTTCGTTGACCATTTTAATTCGTAGTGAATTCATCCATGTTCACGATATTTGCATTGAACTCATCTCAGTCGAGCAAAGGTACAAACCTATTGATTATGTATTTCGACCTTTCTTCGTTTCTCTTGTTAAAGTTAGACATTAGGTTAGAGATGATAGGAAAGAGATAAGAAATTGAAGTCTAGAATCCAAAATTGAACTCATCTTTTCATTTTCCTTCGAAACCCAAAATCTGGAAGCTTTGAAAAGTTTCTAGAATTGAAAGCAGAAAAAAAAGATATAAAGAATTTTCCTCTCTCTCATTGCTACCAGCTTGCATTTCACTGAACTAAAATTTGTGTTTACACTTGTATGGGGGATTTAGGGGTTGTTGAGTTGGAGAAAGAAAAAAGATTTATCTCATTGAAATTGAAAGAGTAGGTCTAAAAAAAGGAAGATAATGTTTTCTCTTTTCTTCATTTATTAAGTTCCAACTAATGTATTTAACTTTTACATATGAGCATGAACTTAGTCAAAATCTGAAGCTCAAGATTAATGATATTCATAACTTGCCTAGTGAACTACGTGGTTGTGACTTATGATGATACATATCAACCGATTGGAGAAGCATCTGCTTTACTTACAGGAGTGTGTGGCTTGCTAGAAATAAATCATGTTTTGTTACCTATAAGTTTTGAAAGACGGTCAACTATGCCAGATACTTACAAGGATCATGTTTGGGAACGTGCCCTAAAGGTAATTGAACCTACATTAAACATTTGTAGTGTTATTTCTTTTATTCAATGTAGATTTCGACTAACATTTATATTATTTGAAGACTCAATTTATTTTCAAGACAAATGAAGATTTGGCAAGAAGAGATGTTATGTTTAAAATTGGAAAACTCTGGAGGGAGTATAGATTCAAGCTGTGGAATGAATTTATGACCCAATTCTCATAAGAAATGAACTCATTGAGAATGTTTTAGAAGGTCTTAACATGGAACAATGAGTTGTTTTTGTTGATTATCGCCTTAAGCCTTCCATAATGGTACAAGTTCTTAAGTTAGTATATTTACAATAAGCTTCAGTTTAAATTTGCAATATCTAACTGATTTTCATTTTGTAGTTGTTGTGTAATATAAATACAAATATTTGGAAAAGAAAAATTATTCCTCACACTACTGGTGCTATGTTTGTGTTAAGAAGAAAGGATAATTTGGTAGTTTTTTTATTGATATTTGGTTTCAATTTTGAGTTATATATTTTGTTTTCTTTTTCTTACAATATTTTTTTTAAATATATAGAAAATAGAGACATGTAGGAATGTTGGTCGAGCTGGATTATGGAAGATAACTTATAAGAGAAAGAATGACACCTATGTGAATGATGAGACTATGGAGATTGGGGTAATTTCTTTGTGGACTTCTTTTATGTGGGAACAATTTTGATGTAATTGCAATTTGAGCAATAACCATATTAAGTGTGTGATCAATTAGTAATATGTGATCAATCTGAACAATAGGCATATAAATTCACTTCTCTATTAATTTATTTTATGCTGCATATGCATTTCAATTCTATGTTTCTACAAAATTAGTGTGATTTGGATGCTTGGGAGAATTTGCTTTTTAGATTCTAGACAATATTTTTCAATGACTGAGTTTTGTACTCTACCCTTTAGGTGAGAACTCCATTTTCTTGTGTGTGAATAGTTAGTGAAGTTGTTTAAAATTGGATAGCAGCCATATAAAGTTAGTTCTATGTTTCTGGGACTTCTGTGCTGAATATAAAGTTAGATTCCAATTTCTTTGTCAATTTTCTCGACCTTTTTAACTCCAAAATTGTTTCCAATTACTTCAGCCCCAAATGCTAAACTTAAGTCCATGGTCACAAGAATTAGTTCATTCAAAATTAGTCAATCATGAAAAAAAAAACTTCTTTTGTTTTTATTGTGAGACTAGTGTAGAAATTAAACCACTTCATTATATGGTTAAAATTGAATAAAAACCATATAAAGTCACTTATCTAAATTTGAACATACCTGAACAATTTTGATGTAATTGGAATCTAAGCAACATCTATATAAAGTGTGTAAATAGCTAGTCATGTTAGTGAAGCTGTTTAAAATTAGGCAACAAAGATATAAAGTCACTTCTCTATTAATTTCTTCTGTTTCGTATATGCATTTCAATTCAATGTTTCTGCAAAATTAATGTGATTTAGATTCTTAGGACAATTCACTTTTTATATTCTAGACAATATTTTGCAATGAGTGAGTTTTGTATTCTGCCCTTTAGGTGAGAACTGTAATGTCCTAGCCAGAAATTACTTATTAAAAATAAAACAAAATAAATTTAACAAAACAACCTCATTTATTTTCAACAATTTCCCAAAACGCGGGAAAATTTAAAACTTCAAACGTCGCTTCAATAGTAATTAAAATCGCAGTGTTTAGTTATTACAAAACCAAACCATCCAAAAAAAATTGTTACAAAAGAAAATCCATAATAAAATTTAGTAAATTGTCCCATAGTGTTCCCCACTTCGTCTTTATGCATCTGCATGCTCACCTGCATCAACATCTGCTCCCATGTAACAAGTTACATGATCATCGCCAAACACACACAGATAGGGTGAGCTCATTTAAATAAACCAAACAAATATCATAATAAATACATCATCTCAATATTATAACCCGGGTTAGTATTTTTCCCTTTTTCCTTAGTTCCTCACTTCCAACACTTGCATTAGACGTCTATCATTTCTATATCCTTTAGGTGAGATCAATGATCAATCTTTGTTGCTTGAGTGTCTACTCGCCCCTCCGACTACAAGCCACTACCTGATAGTCCACACGTGGGAATAACTTTGCCACGACATCTCACTGCGACACCAAGTGGAGTTCCCCAATACAAACCTAAGTTCGTAGTTGTTCCCAGACTACCAAAAACTCTATCAGATGCATTGAAGAGGGCAATCATCCGAAACCTCGACGTACGAGCCACAACTCGCACACTCCACTGGACTTCCTAAACCACCAGGCTACAACCTAGAGTGGCCACATGTTCCCCAATACATGTTGCACTCGTAACTGGGCCCCCAGCCAAAGCATCGCATCATGAACATCACCTAAAGCTGTGTAGAAATCCTCCTCACACACCAACACTGCACCAAAACCGCCTGGCGTGCCTCTCGCGTCGTCAGGTGAAACCTGGTTCCAGACTGCCTGGCGGGCATCTCACACCGCCAAGTGCCAAGCACCATACAGGAGCCCTACCGCTCTGTCACCGCTTGGCGAACTGCACCACGCCGCCAGGCGCCTCGCGTAGATAGTGGCCACTACCACTGTTTTGAGACTCTATCGCCTGGCGCCTCGCCCCGCGCCACCAGGCGTCATACCAGTAGCGCGATGCTACTGATTTTTGGCACTTTCCTCAGGTCTTGAGAGACTCCAAACATGCCATGCATCATTCACATATCAAACATGGTATTCGAGACATAACACCACAACCAAAGACTCAATATATACCTATAACTCATGCCAAATCAAGTATTATCATGCATGGCATATTCTCCTTTATTTACCAATTGAAACATACAAAAAAATGTCCATATTGTACATACGATTTAGGCAACATAACAGTGAATCATACAATCAAAGCCAACTCAGGAACATTAAATTCCATCCATCCAAACAGATCCATATAACTGAATTTCACTTTCACACACAATTCTCTTTGCATATTTTCTCCTTTACATTCATATCATTTCATATAAATCCATCTCCCTCTCATTACCAATTTAACATACATTCTGAAATATAACTTATTACATACAACAAAACATTTAAAAACATCCACTACATTATATCACTCTTCCAACTTTTGCTTTCTCTAACCTTCCCTAGTCCCTAACATGCCACATTCATCTAAATGTTCTATTTTAGTCATATATGTAATGACTTACTAATTAAATATCCAATGACACGAAACCCATACCAAATCAACAAAGCAGGTTGTATTGACAAGCCGCCTGGCAGCAGTTCCTGTGCCGCCAGGCGGTGCATGCATATCTGGGTTCTGCCCAAATTTTTCCTACACTAAAATGCACCCAAATATCCAAATTCCAATACCCACCTTCATACTAACGTGTTTCTATATGCACACACCATATAGAGTCCATACATAATCCATATTATCATCAATTCTATAAAATTAGTGCACCAATCATTGAAATAGTTCATGATTATTATCCCCAATTCTAGCATAAACCCTAACCCCCAATTCCATTCACGAGTTCATGCAATTTCCATCAATTTAGTAACTGCAAACCATAATTCATCATGCCAATCATATATGTGCAATAAGAATCCAACCCAAATACCACAACATCGCTGACAAACCAACCAAAACGAGAAATGGGAAAACGCAATATGCGTCGCCTGGCGGGCCACCCTCAACCGCCAAGCAGTTTATAAGAAAAACCAAAAAAAATAGGCTTAATCACATGGGTCGCCTGACGGCACATGAACTACCGCCATGCGATTTCTGGAAAATCCAGAAACGCGAACAAAACTCGAAATTAACAGAGATGCAGACTTCAATAATTCCATACAATACATGATTACGTGAAAATCACAATTTAAACAAAATTTTCGTATACCTAAGGCTATGTAACAATAACAGTCCATAAACCACTCTTTCTTTCTCTTAATTGGTCACTAATTATGGTCGTAATGAGAGGTAAATGGTATAAAACGAAAATACCATTAAACTTGAGTTTAATTGCCATTCATTGGCAATTATATGATGGTTTTCCAGCCCCTTGGCTGCTAGGGTTTCCTTGTCCTTTCACATTCATGTCAAAGGTTCAAACCCCAAACCATGCCAAATGTCAAATTAATGTATAACCATTCAACCAATTCATGTTTCGTGATAATTAATATAATTTTATGATTATATTATCACTCATCATGATACTACACATATTTAAAATAATAATAAATTAAATAACACATAAATGGTATACATAGAACTTGAACCCAAGTCTTCTCCCACAATCAAGTACTCTCAACCACTTCAGCTAATACTTTTCCACGTCATAGCAATCCGCATTAAATGTCTTAAAGGCTCCTACTACCCGCATTTATTAAATAATTATTTAATTAATTATTTAAATTTCTCGGGTCTTACAAGAACTCCATTTTCTTGTGTGCTAATAGTTAGTGAAGTTGTTTAAAATTGGATAGCATTCATATAAAGTATGTTCTATGTTTCATCAAATTATGTGCTGAATATAAAGTTAGATAGCAATTTCTTTGTTAATTTTCTCAACCTTCTTAACTCCAAAGTTGTTTCCAATTACTTCAGCCCCAAATGCCCAACTTGGGTCCCTAGTCACAAGAATTGGTTCATTCAAAATTATTCAATAATGAAAAAAAGAAACTTCTCTTGTTTCCATTGTGAGACTAGTGCAGAAATTAAACCATCTCATTACACAGTTATAATTGAACAACAACCATATAAAGTCACTTATCTGAATCTGAACATACCTCAACAATTTTGACGTCATTGGAATCTGAACAGCAGCCATGCCATATAAAGTGTGTGAATAACTAGCCATGTTAGTGAAGTTTTTTAAAATAGGACAGTAGACATATAAATTAATGTTATTTAGATGCTTGAGACATTTCATTATTAACATTCTAGACAATATTTTGCAATGAGTTAGTTTTGTACTATGACCTTCAGGTAAGAACCCCACTTTTTTGTGTGTGAATAGTTAGTGAAGTTGTTTAAAGTTGGACAATAACCATATAATGTTAGTTCTATGTTTCTGCAAATTATGCGCTGAATATAAAGTTAGATTCCAATTTCTCTATTAATTTTTCACAAGATTTGGTTTATTCAAACTTAGTCAATCATAGTCAATCTATTAATTTTTTTTATGTTTAATGAAATATAATGTTTGTTAATTTTCTTTTGGTATTATCATTTTTTCTATATATTTTAAATTTCCATTATTAAAATAGGTGGGTAATAATAAATAATAAAATGCTCAAATCATGACACATGATAATAGTGATAGTTATAAACGTCGTAATATAATGTGAATTGTGGCATTTATAAGTGTCACTCTTTCCAGAACATTTATTTTTTTTAAGAAAATTACGACGATTTTAACTATCACAATTTATCCCAAGAAACTGCCACTTTATACAATATAAAAAATGACGGTTGTAGCGGCGATTTGCTTGAAATTGTCATATTATACTTTGTGGCATTACGAATTGCAGCGATTTTTGAAACTAACACAAACGTAAATTGTGGGTTAAAATCGTCATATTTTACTAAAATAATTGTCAAAATTTATACTATTTTTTATAATGATATATGTAACACCCCATTTAATTTAATATACAAAATTAAAGGAAGCGTCACAATAAGACAACATAATGGCGCAGTCCTGGAGTTTAAAACTCAACTCCTTACAACCCAAGGCACACCACGATGCCCAAAAGATAACTGGATAAAAAGTTTACAAAAGTATATAGATCCAAGGATAAACAAGTACATGAGCAATAGCCCTAAAGAAAAGCCCAATAAAGAAACTAAAGTCCAGTCCACGTGGACTATGCGGCAAAACCATCACCTCCCTGTTGTCCACGGGTGTTCCTCGCATCTGCTCACATCAACAAGTTGATGATCATCGCAAAAGAGAGTACCACACAACAGAACACACAACAATAAAAGTAGGGTAAGCTAGAGCACAAAAGATTTCATCTATACAATCAGATATATTTTCACAATCTCATATACACATATCAATCAAGCATGTTATGACTTCTCAGACAATACACTAAGACACGACTCGATTCATTCGGATACATATAACCTGGTCGGATTCAGCGAATGCTCGCACTTGTGGTGGATACCTCTGCTCACCCCCGAGCTGCTCACTCCCGAGCTCTGTGTTACAAGTGTTACGATGAATCAATTTCCCTCACCACAAGGTTAGCCCTTAATGAATTTCAGGCCTCCTGCTACTCTCACCACAGGAGTCAGTCTGCTCTAGATGAGACTAACTGACTCCTTAGAGTGTCAGGATGCAACCTTACCTTGAATTCTTACCAAGTTATACAAATGAGACACCACCATAGACACCCACTAACAGGGGCCATGGAATTACGTCCCGACCATTGAAGCACGACCCTAACAACCCCACCTAGGGATCCCAAGGAATTACGCACTGACCACAGACCATATCATTATCAAAACAAGTAATTATTCAACACGCATATGTAAACATCCCATGCCAACCTTGGCAATTCCATCCTCCGTTGTATCCCATGACAATCTCTTTTGTTCACAAATCTCAAACCATAAAAATAGGGGTGTGTTTCATACCGACACCATGTCATATTCATTAACCAACCTTCACTCTTGCCTCATGCCAAGTCCATACCAATACGTCATTTTACTTCCATAAATCATCCCATACCAAAAGAATACTCATATCATGTTAAAACCCATGAATCACAATTCATCATCCATCTTATTCATGCAAAGCCACTCAATTCATACTTAGAAAGGCATAAACAATTCATACAAGCATTCAACATCCAAGAATAAAGAAATCCATCAACATGCATACTCCTCGCTCAGCCCTTCGCTCAGCCAGAAGAGCCTAGCTCAGGCGAGAGGTCTCTCTCGCTCAGGCGAACACCCTCTGCCTAGGCGAGGGCTTGAGTCAGGAATAATGGCATTGTCGCGCCCGCTCGCTTAGACGAGACCACCTCGCTTGAGTGAGATGGGTTCTCGCTCAAAACTAGCACTCGTCGCCTGGGCGACCGTTTGCTCAAACAGCCTGGGCGAGTTACTGCTAATCTCGCCTAGGCGAGATGTACTCGCTTGGGCGAGACAACCAGAACCCGTCACTGTTTACGCAAGCAAATACATCCAAACAGACCAAAACATGTTTTTAACAGCTTCTACACAGTTTATAATGGCAACCCATCATTCAACTCACGAAACAAGACCAAGCATATAAGAACACGAAATAAAACAATAAGTCCTAACTTCCCGTACCTGGAAAACGTTAGCTAAGGCTTTGATACTCGATCAGTGAAGGACAGTAGCTTAAGGAACAGCTTCGCGAAGTGGAATGGAAGAATGAGACTGAGCTTGCTAGGCTATGACGAGTCCAAACCCTAGCAGAGGATTACGGCAACTGCTTTAAGGGATGTGAGGAAATCTGTTTTTACGAAAAGTGAGCACAAGTTAGGGTTTGGGACAGATTAGGTCTGATCCTTCCCTTTTGGACCAGTCCTTAGGCCCATAAGATTGGAGCAGCCCTTAAATAAAATGAGCATAATAAAAGTGAGCCTTACAATATAGGGGATATCATTTTAGGGTTATTAAAGAGATTTAAATTCATATCTCGTGTGATTACATATTTTACATGTGAAGTATGAATATAATCTTAAATTAACAAGATAATAAAATCAATTTCTTTAATGTTGAGTATATCAGGAAACTAGTCTAAAATCCGGTGTACATATCTTCTTTATGTATCTCTTATAATTTTCTTCATTTTTTTGGAAACTCAATATTTCAACTTAATTACTTAAAAAAATGTAGATAAAAGAAAATTTTAAAGCAACATTTTATTTTATTTTTATAATTCAAAAAATATTTTTATTACATTTTTTTTTGCCAGTGTATCGATCAAATCTTAAAAAGCAAACATTGATTAAAGTTTAAATAGCTTTTACAACAATATTGGAAAACCGAATGTAGAATTGTTTTGATTTAAACTAATCTAAAATCCAATTGTGCATCTCTTCTTTTAATATCTCTTGTATTTTTCTTCATTTTCTTTTGAAACTTAATATTTCAATTTAATTACTTAAAAAAAAAGTTTTCAAATATTATTAATAGATAAAAGAAAAATTTAAACCACCATTTTATTTTTCTCTAAATAAAAAATATTTTTATTCACATATTTTTTGCCAATTTATTGATTAAACCTTAAAAAGCAAACATTAATTAAAGCTTAAATAGCTTTTACCACAATATTGGAAAACAGAATGTAGAATTGTTTTGATTTAAACTAATATAAAATTAACATATCTTCTTTTCGTATCTCTTATATATATATATATATATATATATATATATATATATATATATATATATATATATATATATATATATATATATATATATATATATTTATTAAATATATTTCTTT
>Ga0214544_1002717_pt1 | contig 37018 bp, 35 predicted proteins | sample CNSS3metaG_FD_160074 | JGI IMG/M metagenome (GOLD analysis project Ga0214544, IMG submission 160074) | Root nodule microbial communities from cowpea collected in UCLA plant growth center, Los Angeles, California, USA - CNSS3 | ecosystem: Host-associated > Plants > Roots > Nodule | place: USA...
CATGAAGACAATGAAGGCTATGAAGATTATGAAGACAATCTTATAGAATAATGATCTTTGTTATGTAGTTAAGAAACATTAGACATATTATATTTTAGCTTTCTAGCTAAAACTTTGAAAGGTTCATCCTTAATAATGACTTCAAGATAGTTATTTTAATAGTTTTCATTCTAGCATTGAAATATATGTATGAATGACATTTAATATTCATTCAATTATGAATATTTTGCGTACGAATATTGTTTGAGGTGTTGACTATTGTGGTGCCTAATTGTATAATATTGTGATTTGAAGAGGTACACTTTTTTCACATTGAACTTTTCTATAAAAACACATTTTAATAAATGTGGCTTAAACTCAAAGACAATATTTATAAGGGTGTTGTCTATTATTAGGATATTAAGCCACGGTTTTAACAATGTTATCGTATTGAAAACCGTGGCCTAATGCCTACACCAACGGCCACCTAGACTACGGCTAAGAAACTGTTGTCTAAACTTTAGCCCAAGTTTTTACGATTTAGGCCATAGTTTTGTGGTGTTGTCTAAAATACTTTTTGTTGTAGTGACATACCCGGATGTGCTTTTCCGATCATCTACATTTCCACACCAATCATTGTCTGAGTACCCTACTAATCGGTAATCGTTCGACCTAGTGTAGTATAATCCGAGTGATGTTGTTCCCCGCACATACCTCAATATTCTTTTCAGTGCTTTCCAATGTGTGTAGCTCGACTCCTCCTTGTATCGACTAACTATTCCAACACTTAGTAACAAATTCGGCCTTGTACTCATCAAGTAACGAAGACTTCCAACCAAGCTTCTGTATTTGTTGGCATCTACGTGATCTCCTCCATCAAACTTTGAAAGTGTTGTACCTGGTTCTATTGGGGTTGAAACTAGGTTGCAGCTCGCCATCTTAAATTTTCTCAGAATGTCCTCGACATATCTTTCTTGAGACACAAAGATACTTGTCTCAAGTTGTTTGACTTCCAGCCCAAGAAAGTATCTCATATGTCCCAAGTTCGTCATTTTAAACTCTTTCTCCATGGTTCTTTTGAAATTCTTAATTAATTCTGCATCATTACCCATGAACATAAGGTCATCAACATAAAGAGCTATCAACATTATCCTACCTCCACGCTTCTTTATATATAGTGTGTGTTCAATCGGGCATTGTTCATATTTATTTTCCACGAAATAAGTGTGGATTCGGTCATTCCACGCCCTTGGAGCTTGTTTCAGGCAATGAAGAGCCTTTTTCAGCCTCAACACCTTCTTTTCTTCACCTCTCCTCTGTAGCCGAGTGGTTGCTCAATGTAGACCTCTTCCTTTAACACACCATTCAGAAAAGCCGACTTTACGTCCATTTGGAAAATGGGCCATTTTTTCTAAGCTGCTACAGAAATTAGTAGATGAACAGTCTCCATCCTAGTAATAGGTGCAAACACCTCGGCATAGTCAACTCCTTCCCTCTATCTATAGCCTTTTACCACCAATCGAGCTTTATATCGCTCTATCTCACCTTGTGCATTCATTTTCTTCTTGAAAACCCACTTTATTCCAATGGGTCGAGCTCCTTGTGGTAACTCGGATAATTCCTACGTGTTGTTACGTTCTATCGCAGTAATCTCCTTGTCCATTGCCTTCTTCCATTTCTCATCCACCACGACAAAGACGGCCTTCGGCAGTCGTTTGTTCGGTGGAAACGACTGGAACACGCAGGGGAAGGCTTATACTTGGTGAATAACACTCGAATCTCACTGGTTTAGATACCCTAGGAGGACAAATCCTCATCTAAGGTGAAAGGTTTGAGCAGAGACGAAAGTGGGAGTGTTTTCAATCAGATTTATCATTCATCTAAGCTAAATTGTTATAATGGTAGCTTGCCTCTTTTATAACGAGAAGAAGAGGCAAGGAAAACGTGAACCCTAACTACGACTGGGACTCTTGGAGAAGAAAGTGTAAAACCCTAACAACTAAGGGTTTGGGTGTGGCCAAGAACACTACAACAAAGGGGTGCAGCCCTCTTTGATCATTAACCCTAACTAGCAGACGGTGGAATGAGGGAAAAGCCTTGCTGCTTGAGATGCAACGCAACTAGCTGGATTAAGTTTCGTGGCAGATGGAAGATGCGCCCAGGTAACATGCTAGTAACTGCTGGAAGCTTTGAAGGAATTGGGCTAGAAGCCCAATTTGTGATACAAGACGCGATTGATGCTTATCGCATAAGCACATAAGCACGTGCAACTGAAAATTAGGAAAAGTCATGCGGTCCACATTGGTGCCAGGAAGCTGATTTAAGATGAAGCCCAATTCCCTCCTTCACGCTCTATTCATTTGGAAGATGCGTGCCTTGCTTATTTCCACACCCCATCACGCATGATGTGTTGCGCGACCCAACACGGGAACACTTGATGCAGTTAAAGTACTGTGAGGAAATCCCGTAAGCGCTAGCATCAGGATTGGCAGCAAGGGTTATTGGTTGCTGCCATTTTGGTTGGCCCATCCGAGAATTAGATTTGTAGACATGGACTGCACAATAAAGCCCAATTATTAAACTGAAAATAAAGCATTTCAAAAATATGTATTTATTTAATAACAAAGATAAACTAAATGGGCCAGGCCATTAGCCCAAACTATGAGCCTTAGTGGGCTAACATCATCCTCTCCCTCTTGAAGAGCATCTGTCCTCAGATCAAAAGGGTTGAGAAAGGCTCACAGTAACTAAATTGAATGGTCCACCTGGATCAAAAACAAACTTGTAGTAGTCATCAAATAAAATTGAATTAAAATCATAATGACCATGCAGTAAAATTGATTGGGAAAGTTGTGAAAATAGGCTTTTAAAGATTGAAAAGGATGGTATTAGGCCGACTTCACAAAAACAGTGTTGCACACCTTGACGGGGATGATTTGTGAAAATAATGTTAATGTCAAAGTGTGTTTTGGCAAAACAAGTTGAGGAGGATGAAATAAGGGAATGAGTTGGAGAACAAAAAATTTAAGAAGGAAACAAAACAAAAGATTTAATGAAGAAGTGGGAAGAATGTAAAGAGTGGAAAACTCCCTTTGAAAATTGAGACTTAATGGAAGGAATTGGTGAAGGATTGATCACCAGATCCCTAATAATGGGTTCCCTTTTTGCTTTTAAAATGTTCTTTAACTCCACCACTTGTGATTGTATTTCATGCTCACTTTCATGTTTTATATTCTCTCTTTCCTCTAATTCTTTTCTATCATTCTCTTCTTTTGTTTTTCTTAGACTTTCCTCTTTAGCCTTTTCTTCTTCCTCTTTCTTCTTGCTCTCTTTTATCTCTTTTTCCTTTTGTTCTCTTTGAGCACAAAGCATCTCAAGCTCTTCTTTTCCTCTCTTCTTTTCAATCTCTCGAAGCTTTTGATGTTTAGCTTGCTCTCTCTTATATTTTTCTCTCTTTCTTGGTTCACTCGAGAGCAAGTCTAAATTGTCCTTAAAATCTTTTTCTAGTCTAGAAAACTTATCAATGTTTTGGATGAATGCATCCCCAATGTCAATAAAGTCTTCTATCCTAGCTTGTTGCGCTTTAGTGATCCTAAATGAAGGGGGAATGAAATATTTCCACATGCATGTTTATAATTCATAAAATGTATTGATGCATGATTTTCTCTCCTTTTTCACTCTATATTCCCTTTCTTGCCACCACTCATATGCACGTCCTACAAACTTAGAAATAACATGACTAAGAATATCAACTTGACTATATTTACTAAACAAAGGTTGCACCAATTTCTCTGTATCCCACATGCAATCTCTAAATGATATTAGTCCTATATCTTCCCCAAAGAATGGAATATCACTATGAATAGTATGATGTAACTCATGACTACTATTATGCCTACCTAAATGCATACTATTATGCCTACCTAAAAGCACACAGCTAGAAGAAGAAAAACTCATTTTGAAACACTTTTAGCAAAACAAATTTCACAAAGATTTGAGGAATTCCTAAAGAGAAAATAATGGAAAAGATATCTAGAGATACTCCCAGGAAAGGGAGGTGAGTCTCATGGACAAGCTTAGAAACCAAGAATTTCCTAGCCAGAGATTTCTAAATTTCTTTCACAAAAATTCTCAATAGAAATTCAAATGAAAACAGATTGTGTGAAAAAAATGTGTATGAACTTATGACCAAAGAAAGGTCAACTAGGTGGTAAAAGAACTTGCACCTAGATATCACAGTGACCTAAAACAGAAAGCTAAACATACAATTCACACAAAACAGAACCTGGACATTGAAAAACAGAGCATAAAAGCTGAAAACATAAAGACTGAAAACTTAAAAACTGAAAACATAAACTAGACGAAAAATGAAAGCCTAAGTGAAGATACAAGTGGCCTTTGGAACCCCTTGAACCTCACACTAAACACGCTTAAACTATTACAATTAAATGCTAAGGATGGGATTGCTCTAAAGCATTTCCCCCTTAAGCCAAATGAAAGGGAAAAGAAACAGCAAACTAAAAAAAGTACACCCAAAATACCGTGATATGAAAACAACAAATCACAAAATAAAAGAATGTTATGCTATGTCTCTCTCGGTCCAGCCTCCAAAACATATATCCCTCAAGTGTTTCTTCCACTTTGATGCTCCCAAGTCCCAGCTTACGCTACAATTCTCTCGACAATGTACTCTCACAATAGATTCACTCACCCTCCTCCAAGAAGAGGCTTCACCTACAAAGGCTGCAAAAATAGTGAGTATGCAGGATCCAACACAGAATCAAGTGCAAATCAAGCTGCGTGAAAGGAAAAAAAATTCATAAAAACAATAAAAGCTCAAATGAAAGAATGGGACAACATCAATTGAAAGATTTAATAGACAAACTCAAATGATAACCAACAAAGACAAGTAAGAAACAAGGCAAAGCAAGAAAGGATGGCACACAAAAGAGAACCTAAAGAATAGGTCTAGAATAAGATGAATAAAACTAAAATCAAGCAAAGACTCAAAGCAAGTTGAATCAAGAGCATATGCAATTGACATTGAAAAGAGCAGTATTCATTTTGGAAACTGTCAAGTCAACTTGTATTTTGCTGAATCAAATGTGTTCAAATTCAATCAAGACCGAATCATTCTCTATCAGATGCTTTTTCTCATTATAATTTTTTTCACTTTCTTTCTTTCCTTTTAATTCTCAAAGATCTTAACAACAGCTCACAACAGTGTCAATGTGCTACTGCCAAATCAGTGATCAAATGCATATAACAGAGTTCAAAGTTGATTCAACTTAAAAAAAACAATGGAAATAGACATACAAGAAATTAATCAATCAGCCAATGGATATAGCTCAGCAGTATGCAGTAGAATTGACACAGATTGAATCAGACTAGCTAGAACACCACTGGATGAACACACTAGACAGTAATCTGATAAAACAGAAACTGCGAAAAGAAAGCCAGGCCAGAAACTCTACTGCACTCAACAAAAAAGGCCAAATATGATGTAGCAAACAGAATGTGCAATATTGATTGTTGCACAACAGGATATAACCAAGGTAGTACATTACAACGATATGCAACTCAATCAGCTTAGACAAGCACAAAAATCTACCAGTTATGAATATGTTGTAAATCAGTGTAAGTAATGAAAATCAACCTTGGATAGGTGGAGAAATATAAGAAACACTGATTTAGCAAAATTGAACACTACAATATATTGTCTCATGGTAACTGATATTGCAAAAGTTGTAGTGAAAACAACAACAAGATCTTGGCCAAAGCATTCAAATTAAGAAACTAGAGTGCTTCCAACACATAAAACAACACAATGGAGTGAAACAGATGCAGTCTTTAAACTATGGAGCATAGAACTGCTATGCAAAATTTTGTTTCAATCACAAGACCTCACACCAATATTGGAATGAAAACATGATACTGGCTTTAAAATCAACATGGATTTCAATCATCAACAAAGCAAATAGTAGTAAACTGAGCAGAACTGGAAGCAAAACACAATGCGCATGGTTCAATTCTGAATAACAGAATTCTGCAAATGAATATTAATGTTGAAAGTGATGTGCACAGTAATGGAATCATGCCAGTAAAACTGTAAAACTGCCTATGCATACACATGACCAAGCTGGAGGTTCCACATATAGAGTCTGATACAAATTAGAGCTCGCATTGATAGATTAGTCACTAAATGCTTCGGTCACAGCAATCCTTGGCCATCAGACTCAAAGTGCAGCACAACAACACAACTCAAAAGCAAAGATAGCAATTGAACATAAAAAATGATTGCAAAATCAACAAGCAATGACAACTCGGACAAACATAAACCCAGCACGATTGAAACACGAAACAGTGAAAACTGAAACACTACAGAATATTACTATTGATCTAGTAGTAATATGTGAACTCCACAATACATTAGAACAGAAACTAAGCATGTGATAGACAAAACAAGGACTAAAACTGAGAGAAAACTATGACAATACGCAAATTAGGCAACATCTATGGAATCATTGACATAGAAAATGAACTAAACAAAACCTAAGACAAAAACACGAGATTATACAATTTAAAGCTAGGTAATCAAAACTAAAATTAAAGCCTAACTGTGACATACATTGAATGACAAAATCAGAGAGCGTATGACATTGCATCACATATTCATTCAGAAAATTAGATCAACGCATTTTGAATCAATTTCAGCAAAAAATATCACCACAACACAGATTCAACAGACAAAAGTAGACTCAATCAGCGCATGAACAAGACGGAATCAAACATAATAATAAGAAAAACAAAGATAAAAGACGAAGAATACTCATCTTTGAAGACCTTCGAGAACCGATTGGCTCTGAATACCACTTGATGAGGCCATCGGCGCCGTTAATCGGTAGAATTTGTACTCCGTTCGACAGAGACGGCCTCCGGTAGTCGTTTGTTCGGTGGAAACGACTAGAAAATGCAACAGAAGGCTTATACTTGGTGAATAACGCTGGAATCTCACTGGTTTGGAAACCCTAGGAGGATAAATCCTCATCTAAGGTAAAGGGTTTGACCAGAGACGAAAGTGGGAGTGTTCTCAACCAGATTTATCATTCATCTAAGTTAAACTGTTACAATGGTAGCTTGCCTCTTGTATAAGGAGAAGAAGAGGCAAGGAAAACGTTAACCCTAACTACGACTGGGACTCTTGGAGAAGAAAGTGTAAAACCCTAGTAACTACAAGAAAGGGGCACAACCCTCTTTCATCATTAACCCTAACTAGCAGACGCTGGAATGAGGGAAGGGCCTTCCTGCTTGAGATGCAACGCAACTGGCTGGATCAAGTTTCGTGGCAGATGGAAGATGCGCCCAAGTAACATGCTAGTAACTACTGGAAGCTTTGAAGGAATTGGGCTGGAAGCCCAATTTGTGATACAAGACGTGACTGATGCTTATCACATAAGCACATAAGCACCCGCAGCTGAAAATTAGGAAAAGTCATGTGGTCCTCATTGGTGGTAGGGAGTTGATTTAAGATGAGGTGCAATTCCCTACTTCGCGCTCCAATCATTTGGCAGATGCGTGCCTTGCTTCTTTCCACACCCCATCACGCATGATGTGCTGCGCAACCCAACACGGGAACACTTGATGCAATTAAAGTACTGTGAGAAAATAAAGCAAGGGTTATTGGTTGCTGCCCTTTTGGTTGGCTCATCCGAGAATTAGATTTGTAGACATGGGTTGCAGAATAAAGCCTAATTATTAGACTGAAAATAAAGCATTTCAAAAATATGTATTTATTTAATAACAAAGATAAACTAAATGGGCCAGGCCATTAGCCCAAACTATGAGCCTTGGTGGGGTCACATCATCTTCAAAACTAACATCTTTCGATTCTGCCAAAAGACATACAGCATGTACCTCGTTAGTTGTATTATATATGTCTAGTAGGCTCCGAGTTATGGGCTGCAATGGTTCTTCTTCCTCGTTAGAGACCTCCTGTTGTCTTGCTGGTACATTGTCTAGATTTCTTCTTTCACTTGTTAGGCTTCCAAAGGTAGTTTTTGAGCTCCCACTTGTCGTTGCTGAGCTCTTAATTGTCACTACCGAGTTGTTCCATTCGTTCTCCTTATCTATTACAACATCTCGATTCACAAGAACTTTGCTTGTTATTGGATTAAAAAATTTATAGCCCTTTTTTTTTCATCATATCCAATAAAAACAAGTTTCTTACTCCTGTCCTCGAGCTTGGTTCTTTGTGGCGCTGGAACATGAGCATATGATACACTTCCAAATACCTTCAAGTGAGATACACATGGTTTCTTTCCACTCCATGCTTCATGTGGTGTCTGTCCATTGAGCTTTGCATGAGGACACCCGTTCTGCACATATACTGCACACTGCACTAATTCAGCCCAAAATTCTTTTGACATATTCTTACCTTTCAACATTGCTCGAACCATGTTGAAAATTGTCTGATTCTTCCTTTCAGCAACTCCATTATGTTGTGGTGAGTATGAAGCTATCAAATATCTTTTAATGCCAAGCTCCTCACAGTACCTCATGAACTCGGCTGATGTGTATTCACCTCCTCTATCTGACCGAACAACTTTAATTTTTGTGCCCGTCTCATTTTCAACCATTACTTTAAATTTCTTAAATACTCCAAATACTTCAGATTTCTCCTTCAAAAAATAAACCCATATCTTCCGAGAGAAATCATCAATAAATGTTAAAAAATACCTCTTACCACTGAAAGATACATGAGTAATTGGTCCACAAACATCTGTATGCACCAGGTCGAGTTGTTCCTTCACTTCATACTCAGTTCTGGTGCTTGCTGAGTACACAATCTTCACATAAATTCTTCTTAAATTCTATGTGTGGCAATCCACGCACCATTTCTTTCTGTACTAGCTCGATCAACCCTCCAAAGTGCAAATGGCCGAATCAAAAATGCAACTTCATTGCTTCATCCTCGACATCGAGTTTCAAACACCTCAGCTCTAGTTTATACATTCTGTTTTGTTTCATTTCTACTCGGGTAATAAGGTGTCCGAGTTTATCCCTCAACTCCAGCACTCGATCTTTCATGATGACTGAGTACCTCTTTTTCCATTAACTGTCCCCACACTCAATATGTCGGTTTTGAGGTCGGGTATGTAGTACACATTCCGAATTGTCCCAATTCGTCCATTCTTTTGAGAAAAACATATCGTACCTCGTCTTTTTACCATCACCTTGGAAGCGTCTCCAAATGACACATGTCCAGCTTCAATTTTGGAGAGCTCGTCATACTTTCATCTCCATACATATGGTTACTAGCTCTAGTGTTTAGATACCAGATCGAGTTATTTTGGACATGCAAACCAATCTCGGTGTTTGTGCTAGAGTTCGAACCAAGCTCGATATCCGAGCTCCTTGTTAGCAAAATCTCATCCTTATTAGTTTCCTCCCTTTCCAAATTCTTCATATCATGTGTCGAGCTCTTCACATCATGTGCCGAGCTCGCTTCGCTACTAGCCTTCAATAGTATTCCAGCTTGTTCTTCAACCTCTTCTGTAAGAAGATTGGTTGATTCATTTCTCCTATTTTGAGACCGACAATCCTTTGCAAAATGACTTGTCTTACCACAATTATAACACTTGATCGATCTACACTCATTTGCGTAGTGATCGGGCTTGTCGCACTTGTAGCATTCACCATTGTTGCCTGACCGACCTCCTCTGCCTTCACCTCCACCTCGGTCCGCCAATTTTGCAGGCTGGAAGCGCCGTCTTCGTAATCATCTCGACCTTGACCACTACGTCCTTAACCTCTGCTTCCAAGACCATAGTTTTGACTCCCATGATCTCTTCCTCCTTTGCCCCGAGTGTTCTGAGTTCCAAACACCTTTTTCTCCTTGAAATTTGTCCTTGCTTGGAGAGCTTGGCCAAAGTAGTCCTCATTCGTCTTTCTTCTTTTTTGTTCATAGGCTTCTAGAGACCCAGCAAGCTCCTTCATTGTGAGCTTTGAGAGGTCTTTGGATTCTTCTATAGCACACACAATGTTGTCGAAGTTAATTGTCATTGACCTCAAAATTTTCTCCACAACTCGGTTTGCAGGCAACGACTCCACATTCTTGCCAAGTTGGTTTGCCACAGTCTCCACCCGAGATATGAACTTGGTTACCCCTTCGTTCTCCTTCATCAACAACCTCTCAAACTCTCCTCCGAGAGCTTGAAGACGAACTTGTTTCACGCAGTCATCTCTCTTATATGTTTTCTCCAAGATCTCCCACGCCTCTTTTGAAGTCGTAGCATTTCCTAACTTCTCAAGGTCTGTGTCGTCCACAGCTCGGTACAATGCATACATAGCTTTCCTATCTTTGACTCCTATTTTTTTAAACGCAGCAATTTGAGCGACTGTTTGTTCATCAAAATCCTCTAGTTCTTCGAAGCCACCTTGAACTACATCCCACACGTCTTGGGATCCGAGGTAGGCCTTCATCTGCATGCTCCACTTATCGTAGTCAGATTTTTGTGTCAGCTGGAGTAAGGACATATTGTTGGCCATCACTCACTTTTTTCACTCTCAGACACTCAAGCTAACTGGCTCTAATACCACTTTGTTAGCAAAGGCACTCTATTTCTGAAAATATGATTTACTTCACTTGTGTATTTCATATGAGCAAGACACTACAATTTATAGAACTTACATTTGGCTTTTCATCTGCAAGTCATAATGTCTCCAATTATTATAAAAACATAACACTAATCACCATTAACATCCGAAACATAACACATAAAACTTTTGACTTTTGCTCTCCTAAAACATCACAAATGTAACCACTCATAAAGTTTGCTCAATAACTCCTAATTTAAGTTTACCCTAACAGATTCGTCCACACTGGCAATTATCTTCTATCATAAAGATAAAGAAAACTGAAAGGTCCAATTTTTTTGTTCCTCTCTTCTTGGTTTAGCCAAACTTCTTCACTTTTTCAAGCTTTTCTTGCCATCTTCATGCAATGCTTGGCTTGGATTTTTGTGCTTTTGATAATTTCTTATTTTTGGATTTATCTTTAAGGTGTCATGAAGCTTTAACCAATTTATTTTCACACCTCCATGAGCTCAACTTAGCTGCAGCTGCACTAACACACCTCAAAATATCCAAAGAACATTTATGCAACTAAAAAGCTATTTTTAACATGTTTTTGTATCTCATGCTCAATAAACCCAATTATAGGAAATCCAAATTAAATCAATCTTTAAGCACACAAATTCAATTAAAATACCCATAATTAAACATTAAATGAGGGCAAAAATACGCACTCATCACACTCGTATACATATGATTTTCCATGTGTCACAACTGAAAAAAGTTGTTGGCTCACATGAAGTGCAGATTGATTTACCAAAGCAACTACAAGTGCAAACGTCTACTTGTTTGCCAAGCAAAGTTCTTGACAAAAGGAGTGTACACCAAGCTAAACAAGGGGATTCTGTTAAACAAGTGTCGATCTAGTTGCAGAATGGGGTCTTGACACAACCACTTGGGAAGACGTGACTATTATGCAATACCAGTCCCTGATTTCTGTTGGGTAAACTTAAATGTAGGTAGTTGGAAATAGCTATATTAATTTTCTAGGAGATTATAAAATAGCTATATTAATGAATGTAGTTGAAGGGTCATGTCCAAAGGCCTATAAAAGGACCATGTAGTGCTTCATTTCAAAATACAACACTGAATACAAAGAGTGTCTATCCAGAGAGACTTGTTTGTCAACAAATTGGCATAAGAGCTTGAGAGCCTGAGTGTTTGAGTGAGTTAAAGAGTTTGATCGAGATGGTCAGCTTAACTAACAGCATGCCCCTGCCGAAGTTATCAAAAGGCATCAACTATGATAACTGGAGCCTGCAGATGAAGGCTCTCCTTGGTTCCTAAGAAGTATGAGAGGTGGTCGAAAATGGGTACCAAGAACTAGAGGACAATGGAGAAATGACGATAGCCCCGTTTGCTACGTTAAAAGCAACACAAACAAAGGACAAAACGGCTCTCTACGGCTGTACCAGTTGTTGATGAGTCCGGCTTTAAGAAGATAGCAAATGCTATGTCTTCAAAAGAAGTGTGGAATATTCTAGAGAAGGCATGCAAAGGGGATAACCGTGTGAAGCAAGTTTGGCTTCAAACTTTCAAAGGTAAGCTTGAAAGGATGAGGATGAAGGAAGATGAAGGGGTTGCCGAGTATGTCTTCCGAGTTGAGACCGTAGTGAATTAGCTTGGTAGAAATGGAGAGACGTTGCCTGCTTGCCGAGTGGTGGAGAAAATCTTGAGGTCGTTAACTGATGACTTTGAGAATATAGTTTGCGCAATAGAGGAATTCAAGGACTTGACAGCGCTCTCAGTGGAAGAGCTTGTTGGGTCGCTTGAAGCGCATGAGCAGCGAAGAAGGAAGAAGAAGGAGGAGTCCCTTGATCAAGCATTCTAAGCAAAGACAACCATTAGGGAGAAGAAGGTTCCTTATACTCAGAACACTCAAGGTCGAGGTGGTAGAGGAGGATATGAAAGAGGTCAAAAATAGGTGGCCAACAAAACTGGCGTGGTCGAGGACAAGGTGGAGGTCGTGGTGGTAGAGGTCAAGGAGGTCAGTCAAACAACTCAGGAGTTGAGTGCTTTAAATGTGGTAAGTATGGTCATTTTGCCAAAGACTGCTACTCAGGAGTCAAATGTTACAATTGTGGGAAGGTTAGACATTTCGCGAAGGATTGTTGATCTGAAAGCAAGAAGGAAACGAACTTCCTTTCTGAGGATGTTGATGAAGAAGGAATATTGATGATGTTCAGGAGATCAGGTGCCGAGCTAAGTCCATGTTGTTCTAACAACTCAGTTTGGTACCTTGATACAAGAGCAAGCAACCATATGTGTAGGGACGAAAATCTCTTTATGGAGCTCACTAAAGTTGAGGCTGGACACGTATCATTTAGAGATGCATCAAAGGTGGCAGTAAAAGGTCGGGGTACAATGTGGTACCTGCAAAAGAACAACCGAGTTGGAGAAATCAAAGACGTGTACTATATACCCAATCTCAAGAGCAACATATTGAGCATGGGCCAGCTGATGAAGAAAGGTTACTCGGTTCTGATGAAAGACCGAATACTATACTTGAAAGATAAGTCAGATCGATTGATTGCCCGAGTAGAGGTGAAGAATAACAAGATCTACAAGCTGGACTTGAAAATAGTTCAAAGAAGTGCTTGAAACTCGACGTGAAGGATGAAGCTATGATGTGGCATTTCTGGTTTGGTCACTTGCATTTTGGTGGGTTGGCCGAGTTAGTGAAAAAGGAGATGGTGCGAGGACTCCCGACTATGGAGTTTGAAAAGAAATTTTGTGAAGAGTGCGTGCTCGGGAAGCATCCGAGGACCTCATTTCCGAGGACTATCGAGTACTGGGCAAAGGAACAACTCAGATTAATTCACACAAACATTTGTGGACCAATTACCCATGAATCTTTCAGTGGGAAAAGGTATTTCATTTCTTTCATAGATGATTTTTCAAGAAAAACATGGGTGTATTTTTTGAAGGAGAAATCTGAGGTGTTCCAAGTGTTTAAAAGATTTAAAGCAATGGTTGAAAAGGAGACCGGCATGCTTATCAAATCTGTTAGATTTGACTGAGGAGGCGAGTTCATCTCATCCGAACTCATGAAGTATTGTGAGAAGCAAGGAATAAGGAGATTTCTGACAACACCATACTCACCCTAATAGAATGGAGTAGTTGAGAGGAAAAATCTAACCATACTTGACATGGTTCGAACAATGTTGAAAAGCAAGAATGTACCTAAGGAGATCTGGGCGGAAGTAGTGCAATGTGCCATCTATGTGCAAAATAGATGTCCACATGCTAAGCTGAACGAGAAGACACTGCAAGAAGTCTGGAGTGGAAGAAAGCCAGGTGTGTCTCACCTCAAAGTGTTTGGCAACATTGCTTATGGTCATGTCCCAGCTCAACAAAGGACCAAACTTGAAGATCGGAGCAAGAAGTACGTGTTTATTGGGTATGATGAAAAAACCAAGGCGTATAGGTTGTTCAACCCAATAACAAAGAAGGTGATTATGAGCCGAGATGTTCAAGTTGATGAAGAGAGTGAGTGGAAGTGGAACAACTCGGAGAAGGAGTCTAGAAGCTTGGAGATAGATACACCACAAGTTGTGAGAGATCATGAGACTTCTGATGAAGAAGATGAACCTCTACAGCCTAGAGTGCGAAACTTGCAAGACATATACAACTCGACTGGCGAAATACATGTTATATGTTTCCTGGTAGATTCAGAAGACTTTGAGCTTTGAAGAGGTTGTGCAGGAGGAGAAGTGGCAAAAGGTGATGAATGAGGAAATCGGATCAATCGAACGCAACAACACGTGGGAGCTAACCGATTTGCCCAAAGGAGCTCAACCTATTGGCGTAAAGTGGGTGTACAAGAAGAAAACAAATGCTGATGGTGAAGTCGAGCAATATAAAGCCTGGCTCATAGTGAAAGGGTACAAGTAGAAGGAAGGAATAGACTATGACGAAGTATTCGCTCCCGTGACGAGGATGGAAACAATCAGGTTGTTGATTTCCTTAGCAGCTCAACACAAATGGACAATCTTGTAGATGGATGTGAAGTCAGCATTTTTGAATGGAGTCTTGGAGGAGGAAGTATATGTTGAACAACCACTTGGATACATGCGAAGAGGCGAAGAGAAGAAGGTGTTGAGATTGAAGAAGGCACTTTGTGACCTGAAGCAAGCTCCACAAGCATGGAATGAAAGAATCGACACTTACTTCAAGAAGAATGGGTATGAGTAGTACCCTTATGAACATGCTTTTTACATAAAGAAGAAAGGAGAAGATGTGATGTTTATTGCCCTCTATGTTGATGACCTTATCTTCACGAGGAATAATGTTAAGCTGATTGAAGCATTTAAAGAAGTGATGAAAGAGTTCGAGATGACCGACTTAGGTCTTATGAAGTATTTCCTTGGTTTGGATGTCATTCAAGGGAAGGACGGTATCTTTGTGTCACAGGAAAGGTATGCTAAGGTGGTCTTGAAGAAGTTTAAGATGACAAGTTGTAACTCGGTTTCCACCCCTATGGAACCGGGCATAAAACTTTCTAAATATGCAGATGGAGACCGAGTTGATGCGAGCAAATACCGAAGTCTGATTAGAAGTCTCAAGTATCTTACAAATACTAGTCCAGATTTAATGTTGAGTGTTGGAATAGCAAGTCAGTATATGGAGGAACCGAGGTATACTCAATGGAAGGCCCTAAAGAGAATTCTAAGGTACGTGAGAGGAACAGTGTATACTAGGACGGATGATTACTGACTAGTCGGCTACTCAAACAGTGATTGGTGTGGAGATGTTGATGACCGAAAAAACACGTCTGGATATGTATTCTTGATGGGGAGCATGGCGTACACCTGGCTTTCAAAGAAACAGCCCATTGTAACACTATCAACATGTGAAGCAGAGTACGTTGCAGCATCCAGGAGTGTCTGCCATGCAGTTTGGCTTAGAAACCTTCTAAGCAAACTGGAATTGAAGCAAGAAAAGGGAATTGTGATCCGAGTTGACAAAAAGTTGGTCATTGAATTGGCAAAGAACCCGATCAATCATGAGAGAAGCAAGCACATTGATGTTCGATTTCACTTCATCTGAGAACAAGTGAAAGAAGGAAATCTAGAGTTGGAGCACGTCGAAAGTCGAGCACAAGTTACAGTTATGTTTACAAAGTCGCTGTCATCCTCTCTGTTCGAGAACAACAAGATGATACATGGAATGAAGGACAAGAAGAGCATTTAAGTTTACAAGAGGATTTTGTTGGGTAAACTTAAATGTGGGTAGTTGGAAGTTGCTATATTAATTGTCTAGGAGATTGTAAAAGGTTGAGAGTGGGTCTAGCTATGATTAAGCATGCTATAGAGTTCATTAATTGTGAGTTAGGTAGTGGTTATATTTAATGAATGTAGTTGAAGGGTCATGTCCAAAGGCCTATAAAAGGATCATGTAGTGTTTCATTTCAAAACACAACAAATTTGAATACAAAAAGTGTTTATCCATAGAGACTTGTTTGTCAACAATTTCAACCTTGAGGATAAGGTTGTTGGTCCAAGAAGGGGTAATGTTAGGGAGTGGAAAGTGTATGTTAGGAGGAAAAAAATAGTTAATAACATAACTAACTGTTAGTTATGAGAGGATAGTCTTTGTTATATTAGAAGAAGACTATATATAGGGATGTGATAGGGTGATGGGGTAGAAAGAGGATTAGAGGAAAGTTGGCAGGTTTGGTTACATCCTGTGAAGGAAGGGACATATTTTCTGTAATTCTCTGTGATTTGTGAACGAAGGGATACGACTGGCTTATACCGTTATCAATTCAGTGTTAGTTTGTGGGTTCTTTCATTACAGAACCTAACAGAAGTGCTCATGAAATCACATATTCATTCATGCTGGTAATTAAGTATTGCGGAAGGATGACTCCAATGTTAATTGAGTAAATAGTTTTTTACTTGAAAATGGTCATTCAATCATAAATTAAAACTATAAAGCTTTTACAGGATTAATACATCAAAATTACTCTAATATTTTCCTCTGGTTAATTTAGAAAGTAAACAGGTTGAGCGTAAGCATGATAGTATACATGGCGCAATATCCTACACTAGTGACTTTTTTTTATATAAGTTCTTTCTAATGGAAAAAGAAATTAAAAAGTGGAATCAATTTTTTCCATAAATTAAAATTAGTCTACATAGGAATTAATTTAAAAAAAAACATTATGTATTGATTAAATTTAGTATATTAACTTGTCTAGTTATTTTTGAGTTATTTTCAATTTTGTCTTCTTTAAATTTCAATACTAACAAATCAATTTTTCTCTTCACACTCAGATTTAAGATCACCATTGGTGGTGGCATCAAGCATTGGGGGGCAATGAAAATCTTTAAAATAACTACGTCACAAGCATAATTCAATTTCATAAAATATCTAATTTCTAGACACTTTTATATAGGTCTAAGCAATATTCAAATTGATACAATTTGGATTAATATGATCAATTTAGTATAACCAGGGGTGTTAAAGTAAGTCAATCCGTGACGGGTTGGCTCATTATGGATTGAGCTAAAATAAGACTAGTTCAATTTGGCTCACTTTTTTGTAAATCAGGACTTTTGTAACTTTTGTAACCTGACTTGACTCATCACGGGTTGGTGGGTTAGTGGATTGGTTCACTTACGATTTTTTTTATAATTTATTTTATATATTTATTACATTACAATAAGAGTGAATTTACTTAATTTATTATTTATAATAGTGAAATCAAATTGTACGTCTAATCATCGGAAATATGATTATAAAGATAATAAAATATTAAAGTATTAACGTTATAAAGAAATTAATTAAACATTCAAACTATTTAAATATTATTAAGCAACCTTCTAATATGTAAAAAATATGAAATTGTGAACCTATACAATTAAAAGTAGTAAGAAATTATAAAAAAAAATTAAAAATTGTAAAAAAATATTTGTGGGTTAAGTAGGTCAACTCACCTTCAACCCGACTCGAGCTTGTTTAATCTGTGGGTTAAGTGAATCAGATTCAGTTCGACCCACCTTTGAAAAAACTAAATTTTTCTCAACCTAATCCGACTTGAACTTATGGTGAGCCAGATTGATTCATGGATTGGAAGTTATTTTGACATCTCTAAGTATAACTCAAATTTAATATTTTGAAATGTGTATTTGACTATTTAATTTATCACACGTCAGTTAGATATGTGTTAATCGGATGATATATTAGTTCAGATGGATTATTTAGATTATAGATTTATATAAAACCAATTTGAAAGGAATATATATGTTTTTGGTTTTAAATAAATGAAATAAATCTAATAAATTTTTAACTCAAAAAATTTACACGTGTGATTTCAATTGTGATGGTTATGATTTGACATAGCTTATTATTAAATTTCAACAAAAAATATCGTACCAATAATGAAGTTTAAAATATAACTACAAATTTATATTAAAAAATAAATTTGGTTTGGATCAAATATCCATAAAATTCTGAAGCATTATATATTACTATTAATTATTTATTTTACTCAATTTCTTTTATTCAATATTATTCATTCACGCAATTTAATTGTAATTAAATTTATTTTGAATTTGTAAATGTTTTTGCTCAGGCGTACTTCTATAATATTTTACTGTGATTAGTTACAATTATACATTGAATGGGAAGTTAATACATGCTAAAAACTTGGAATGATTTATCGCTAACTCGTGACTTTCATTATAATACTACCGTTGCATCTAACACTTGTTAGACAAAACCTATAGTTAAAAATTAGAAGACAACTCATTTTTTAGTTAAATATATGCATTACTATTTCATTGTAATTTGACTTACCATATTTACACATTAAAAAATAATTAATGCACCATGTAATAATAATAATCTCTTTAATTATTAAATATAGGTTACTTATATTTCGAGCTTCTCATAAATATAAAGCTCAAATTGAGGTCTCTGTTAATTTTTTATTTTATTTTTGTCTTCAAAACTTTAAATAATTTTTTTTAAATGAGTAGCTGTAATTAGATTTTTCTTTTAATTACATAGTATAACATAGAGTTATCAAAATGGGTTGAAATATGAGCCAATTCGATCCACAGAGGTTCGGGTTGAGTTAAAATATTTTTACTGTATAGGGTGCCTGTGTACATCCCATTAATTAAGTACAGTAGGGAAGCTTGGGAGGGATGTACTCGGACACAGGCACGGTAGGAAAGGGTGTTATTCAAGATAAGGCACAGTCATTAAAGGAAGATGGGGAGAAAGTATGATGGGCTCACTGTGGTGCGGTCAGATACATATATCCCGGCCCAATTTCCGTGAACACCACGACCTAGTGGCTAGGTACATCTCGGCCACTGGAGTCAAGGCGCGTTATGTGGCCTGACAGGATAGCAAGCGTATCTAGGACTAGAGGCCGGGTACATGCCGGCCTTAGGTGCTTGATACATCTCGGCCCAAGGGACTTGGTACGTAATGGGCCGGCAGCACAGAGAGGTAGACTTGTTCCAGTGATGGCAGAGATAAAACACAGGTCCAAGGGCTCAGAAGTTCAACATTAATGAGAATTTGGAAATGTTACCATTAAGGTCTGGGGCAGTTACCATATTGATTAGATTCCTTAGTGCTTAATGGGAGAAGAAAACCACCCTATAAGTAATCAAGTTGGGAATAATGCCAGGTAATATAAGGGACAGTTCACTGACTGACAGGAGGTATTCAATCTAAATTTCATATAGTGCACAGAGAATATTGAGTATTTTCTGACTTAGGCATCAGAGTGCTTGCAGGTACCCCACTCCCGACGGTGGATCAGAATCAGCTGTAAGGAGAAGAGATGAGGAGACGAGGAGAAAGAAGGTTGAAGGCTCTTGAGATTGCTAGGTTCCTACCATACAAGAACATTTTGGTGCCCACCATGGGGCCAAGCTATTCTCAAGGGACATGGAGTCGACAAGAACAACGATAGATCACGGTGCAGCCCTAGCCGAGATACGGCGACAGATGCAGGTAGAGATGCAGCGACAATTAGAAGAAATAAGGCGCAAAAGCGAGGAAGAAATCAATGCCTTGAGGGCAGAGAACCAAAGAATTAGGAGACAGACAAAGCGCACGGTGAGAAGAAGAGAGATGCCACAGGAAGAGGAGGAACAGGAAAAGACGTCACACCAGGAGGAGTCTAGAGCTCAAACCAACCCTAACCAAATTGGTGCGCGAGCAGGAACACCCAGGTGTCACCCCTTCGTGGATGGCATCATGACGGCCGACCTCCTCGCACGTTGGAAGGGACTCACTATGATCAATATGATGGCACCACAGATCCGGAGGAGCATATAGACATTTTCACCACTCAGGTGGGACTGTACACAACAGAAGATGCGATCCTCTGTCACTTTTTCCCAACATCGTTAAAGGGTACGACGCTCCGTTGGTTTACCCGACTTCCTCCCAACTCCGTCGACTGTTTTGATACGCTGACGACACGATTTAGTATTCAGTTTGCCACTAGCAAACCTCACCACCACCTTACCTCTTTAGCACTGGTGAATGTGTGTCAGGAGAAAGAAGAGTCATTACGTAATTTCATAGAGCGATTCGAGAAACTGTCCTTGAACATCAGCAATTTGAATCTAGAGGTGGCCATGCATCATCTAATTACAGCCCTTCGACCAGACCCATTTGTGGACAGCTTGTGTAAGAAACACGTGGCTAATTTGGACAAGCTCCGAACGAGAGCTACAAAATTTATGCAAATGGAAGAGTTGAAGGAATTTCGCAACACCACTCACGGGGAGACCCACGACAGGAAACACCCTAAGAAAGACAGGGCAACAACCTCCAGATCGGGCTCTAGGTTCCAAGAATAGAGACAACCAAAGTATAACAGGTATACCCCGTTGATATCCAACAGGGCACGGATTCTAGAGGAGGCCCTTAATGCCGACCTTATATCCCCTCCAAGGAAGGTTCCAACTCCCCCTCATGCGGATACCACGAAGCACTGTCGCTACCACCGGAATTATGGTCATACTACGGAAGAGTGTTTCACGTTGAAGGATAAGATCGAGGATCTGATACAAGCTGGACACCTCAAAAGGTTTGTAAAACGTGAAGATGGGGGATTTTCATCCCGAAAGGAGGACCGAGAAGGAGGAAATGAGAGGAAGGAGTACAGGGCACCAGCATACGAAAGAGATGAGCAACGTGATGCACAAGAAAAGCCACTGCGGGGAGTTATCAATTACATTGCAGGGGGTTTCGCTGGCAGAGGCTCAACTGCGTCTGCCAGGAAGAAATATGTACGAGCAATTCAAAGCGTGAATGCAGTTTTGATATATCCGCGTAGGCGTATGCCGCCTATCACCTTTCGGGACGACGATTTTCATGTTCTTGACCCCCAACATGATGATCCGATGGTAATATCGGTGGAAATCGAAGACTTTGCCGTCAGGAAAACCCTCGTGGATCAGGGGAGCTAGGTGGATATCCTCTATTGGAGAACTTTCAAAAAGTTGAAAATCTCAAAAGCAGATATTCAACATTATTCGAAACCTATAGTTGGCTTTTCAGGTGAACAGGTGGACACGAAAGGCTATATCAATCTTTTCACTAAGTTCGGAGGAGGAAAGGTGACGAGGACGGTAAAGATCAGATACCTCATTATCGATGCACACACATCGTACAACATACTATTAGGCAGGGCCTCTCTTAACACGTTGGGTGCAGTTGTTTCTACGTATCATTTAGCAATGAAGTTTCCTTCTGCGTCCGGAGACATTATCACCATACACGTGAATCAACCCACCGCGCGTAAGTGTTATGCATATAGCTTGAGAGGGCGGCCCAAGTCACCCCCAAGACGCGCAATACACAACATTGAGAAGACATCACGGATCGAGGGCGTAGACTTAGATCCTTGCTTCAACGATGACACACGGGTCGAACCAGTTGAGATTACAGAGAAACACAACTTCGGGGAGGGGCTCAAGTATACTTATGTCGGTAAGGCTAACGTGGATGCCACAGAGCTGAAATAGACGTTGAACGAACATGCCAATTTGTTCGCCTAGAGTGCAGCCAACATGCTTGGAATTGACCCTCGAGTTGCTTGTCATAGATTGTCTGTTTACATAGAGGCGAAACCGATCACTCAAGAGAGGTGAAAAATGGGGGGAGAGAAAAGGGACGCAGCCAAGGCCAAGGTGTAGAAATTGCTCTCAGCAGGCTTCATTACAGAAGCTACGTATACCACTTGGTTAGCCAACGTGGTGTCAGTCAAAAAGTCCAATGGTAAGTGGTGAATGTGCACGAATTACACAGACCTTAATAAGGCTTGCCCCAAAGACACTTACCCTTTGCCCAGTATCGACCGGCTTGTCGATGGTGCAGCTGGCCATAGAGTACTTAGTTTCCTGGATGCCTATTCTGGCTACAATAAATACCTATGTACTTAGGTGACAAGGAGAAGACAGCTTTCATCACGGAAGAGGCCAATTTCTACTATGAGGTCATGCCCTTTGGCTTGAAAAATGCAGGGGTGACGTATCAGAAGCTGATGGATCGGGTTTTTCATCATCTTATTGGAAGGTGCATGGAGGTTTATGTGGATGACATGGTGGTGATGTTTGATTCACTCGAGCAGCATATCAAAGATCTAAGGGAGGTGCTACACACAGTGCGTCGATATGACATGCGTCTGAATCTTGAGAAGTGCGTGTTCGGGGTCACAAGAGGAAAATTCTTAGGCTTCATGCTAACGCACCGAGGTATTAAGGCCAACCCAGACAAGTGCCAAGTTGTGCTAAATATGCGTAGTCCTGCAAACATCAAGGAGACACAGAGGATGGTGGGACGCTTAGCGGCACTGTCACGATTCATGCCGACACTAGCTGAGAAAACACAGCCCATACTTAAACTGATGAAGAAAGCCTGTAAGTTTCCGTGGGATGAACATTGTGAGCACGCGTTTGTTAACTTGAAGGAATATTTGTCTTCACCCCAGTATTGCACAAACCTGCAAAAGGTAAACCATTTTTAGTATATTTGGCTATTTCTAATAATGTTGTAAGCACTGCTATAGTCCAAGAACACGATGGACAATAACAACTTGTTTACTTCATCAGTAGAGTTTTGCATGACGCCAAGCTACGCTACCAGACAGTTGAGAAGGTGGCATTGTCGTTAGTAGTCACAACCAGAAGACTACGACCATACTTTCAGGGCTTTGAGGCCATAGTGCGAACCGACTACCCAATACACAAAGTGTTGAGGAGACCCGATTTGGCAGGCCGTATGGTGGGATGGTCGGTTGAACTATACGAATTTCATATTCGCTGTGAAGTGCGGGGAGCGATCAAAGCCCAATGCCTAGCCGATTTTTTTAATGAGTTGACTGGACATACAGAGCTGAATGATAATACGTGGACACTTTTCGTGGACGGCTCCTCTAACACTAAAGGAGGAGGGGCTGGTATAGTTTTGTAAGGTCTGAACGATCTTCTTCTTGAACAATCCTTACAATTCGGATTCAAAACCTCCAACAATCAAGCGGAGTACGAAACATTGATTGCTGGATTACACTTAGCAGTAGACATGGGCGTCGAGAACCTTACGTTCAAATCAGATTTGCAACTCCTAGTTGGACATATGGATGGTAGCTTTCAGGTGAAAGATCCTCTCCTCTTGCGATATTACCATGTTGTGAAGGGAATGTTGGGAAAATTCAAAATAGCACAGCTAGAACACATCAACCGCGCGTAGAACTCTAGAGCAGATCTACTCTCCAAGTTAGCTGCGGCGAAGATGAAGGGACAACATCACACAGTAATTCATGCTACTCTTAGTCAACTTACGGTCACCATGATAGATAGCAATGTCACAGAGGTCTCAAAAACAGAGGAAAATGGGTGGATGGCTCCTATAGTTCATTCATACAAAATGGTGAGGACAACGGGACCGACAATCCCGCAATCTGAAGGAAGGCTTCTCAGTTCATGCTCATAGGCGGCGAATTATATAAAAGGGGCTTTTCCAACCCTCTCTTAAAATGTGTGGCCGAAAATCAAACCCAGTACCTGCTGGACGAGTTGCACACATGCATTTGCGATTTTCATTCCGGTTCACGAGCCATGGCATCCCGCATTTTGCGAGCGGGGTATTATTGGCCTACTCTCAAAAGTGATTGCGACAGGTATGTCCAGCGATGCACTCGATGCCAACAGCATGGCAATCTCCTACACACGAAGCAAGAGGAACTTCATGCCATTATATCTCTATGGTCATTTGCTATGTGGGGTATGGACATCTTTGGACCTTTTAGTCCTGGGAAGGGATAGGTCAAGTTTCTGTTGGTAGTAGTCGATTATTTTACCAAACTGATCGAAGCATAACCTCTCGCTACAATCACGGCTCAACAGGTACAAAAGTTTGTTTGGCGCAATCTAATCTGCAGGTTTGGCGTCCCAAAAAGCATTGTAACAGACAATGGGCGAAAATTCATTGATAAAGGGCTGGCTGACTTTTACAAGGGACTCCATATTCGTCATGTTACTAGTTCGGTGGAGCATCCGCAGACAAATGGCCAAGCAGAGGGTGCAAGCAAAGTCATATTGAGGGAGTTGAAGAAACGACTAGGGGACGCGAAAGGCAACTGGGCAGATGAACTATTGGAAGTTTTGTGGGCCTATCGCTGCACCCCTCAATCCACGACTCAAGAAACGCCATACAGCGTGACATATGGGGTCAACGCAATGATTCCTATCGAAATTGGCGATTCTTCACTAAGAAGGCAGTTCTTTGACGTTAACCTTAATAATGAAAGCATGCTCACCAACCTAGACTTGCTTCATGAGCTCAGGGATCGAAGCTGCATACGAGAAGCAGCATCCAAGGTTCGATCTCAATGCCGCTATAATTCTAAAGTCAAGCATCGGTCGTTTCATCAAGGAGATTTGGTTTGGCGGATAGCTAGTAACGGTCGAAAGCATGCAGGAAAATTTTCCCCTAACTGGGAAGGTCCGTTTTGCATCCGTGAGGTCATTGGCAAGGGAGCATATCGCCTAGAATATCTATATGGGACTCCTATACCAGCGACTTGGAATTCGTCACATCTGAAATTTTATTATAGCTAAGACTCTTTATGTTTCACACGATGTACTCTTTCCTACCTCGATTTTTTTCCCTAAGGAGGGTTTTGGTCGAGGAGGTTTTAATGAGGCATCCCCATTACCAATAAAGCATTTGCATTCCTTTTATATTGTTTTGTGATTGGGTTTGTTCATTTTTTTCTAAGTGTCAATAAAATTATTACTCTCCCAAGGGGTCTAGAAGTCTCGTTAACCGTGACGAGCCCTCCCCTCAAACATTCACCATGGGTCAGGTAGCATCATTAACCGCGATGATCCCTCCCACACTCCGACACTACGCTCCATATAACATTATATTTTCTCATATCTTACCTTCTCCCAGCGCTCAGCCAACGTGACCGAGAATATCTCTCCCTAAGCGGCCGACAACATTCCTGCACGCATAATAAGGCACGTCGCTACCGCTCATCTTGCCAACATAGTTGTAAGACATGTCCCTACTGAATTAATTCGCAGTACAAATAAGGCAGTTAATTCAAACATCAGGCAATATCACACAAAACATCTTGCAGTTCATTACAAACGACCTACAAATCTTAAAGGTTCAACACTTCCCTTAAAGGCCTTTAACACATAACATATAATGTCACCTTAGCACAAAATAACATCAAACACATAAGTTCATCAAATAGACGGCGGCGACGACACCTTCCCTGAATCGCTAGCAGTAGCTTTGGCAGACGTTGTGTCTTCAATATTCATCAAGACCCCATCATAAACATCCTTCTCGATGTTAATACGATCATCCCCTGCATCAAATTCGAATATGTGGGCAGTCTGACGAACGGCTTTGTAAAAGCCTTCCTTATGTTGCGCCATGACGTATCCTTCCAACTCATAGATCCGCTCCAAGGCCGAGGTATGTTCAGCCTGAAGGTTCGCCAACCTCTCCTCCAGCTTTTCTAGTGCGGCTTGTGATTCTTCTTCCTTCATTTCTAGCTCTTTGCAACGCGCTTTCAGCGTATTGCGTTCCCCTAACAGTTGGGACCTCTCATTTTTCACACTGCCCAACTATAGAGACACCTCTTGCCTCCTGTGGTTCGCCTATGCCAAATCCCTTTGCAATGTTTCTATTTCAACAGATAACCTACTAGAGTCTGGCAACTTGCTTAAAACCGTCTCCAGGTGTTGTCCCATTACCATAGCTCTCGCTTGAAACTCATTCAGTGCATACAACACGATTTATGGACGGATGGTCGACACTATCTTCGCCTCCTCTAGGGATAAAGACACCTCTATGCCTTCATTTATCTTCAACTGGGAATCAAAGAGGGCCGACATGGTGTCTTGGCCTTCTTCTTCAACATTCCTCGTCTTTTTTGGCAAAGGAGGATGGGGGGTTCCTGGTTTGGCGGGCCGATCGCGTCGTTTTCCCCTCTTCTTCTCAACAGGAGGGGGTAATAGGTCACCCCTCTACAACGACCCTTCTGCTGTCGTCCGTCCAGCACTTCCACCACTCTTCTTCTTTTCTTCTTCCATCCTCTTCCGCCTTAGCTCCAAGTAAATATCCTTTCCAGAGCCACCAGCAGCCGCCATGATACCTACACAAGCATAAACGTGTTAACCACCATTAACATCATACCATTGGCACTTAGCCAAACAAAGATACATACCGAATAACTCATCACGTTGATGGGAGGATCTTAATACACCAATAATTTTCTTTGAAGATAGTCTCTTGGGCAATTGGTCCAACTAGGACAGTGTATGTCGATCTTTAGGGGTTAGAGACTCTCTCGGCCAAATACGATATGTGGTGGGGAATTTAGTCCAATGAAGGGAAACGTGGGCGTTGCGTCATCAAAATAGAAATACTCAGCCCTAGCGGATCTAATAATGACTTTAAAGAACCCTGTCTTAAATCTTTTAAACGACTGAGTATACGCAGCCAACAGGCACTGGTGACTCTGGCCTACAAGGGACACCCAACTGGCCAGTTCCCCTGGCCGGGTACTATAGTACTGCAAAAAGACTTGGGGCGATGGTTTCAGATGTAGCACGCGGCAAACCAATCTGAAGGACTATAGGGCAGCCCAACTATTGGGGTGTAGTTGACTAAGGGCTACATTTAAAACCCTTAACACACCCATTGTGAAATCGTCAAACGGCACGCATACATGCAAATCGGTCACTAAGGTTGCGTACATATAAAAGAAATCATGCGAATGACCCTCATGCCCATGGCACACGCTATCCCCTTTACTAACCTGCTCAACACTTACAATACGCTCATCAACGGTATTTGCTATGATATGAGCCCGTTTGCGCCAGGCTGCTAGTTCGGCGAACCAGGTGAACCGCGACAGGGGAAGCTTTACTCTAGGATCTACCCAGTCATACCCCGGGTGATGTAAGGTCGCATATTCCTCGGCCCCTACAGTACAGTCGCTATCAACTAGAGATGTTAGACTATTCGACGAGTCGGGTATATCCCGCTCCTTGTCTGACCCACTACACCTACTAGAAGAACAATAAGTAGAAGGGGATGACATACCTGGGGAGGTTGCTACTTCTTAGCTTGGGGGGCTTCCCTTCTCAAAGCACAAATCCTTCTCAATATGGGCCCTCATCTCTATTTATAGGAGCCCAAGGGTATCAGTTATGCATAGGTTATGCAGGGGTTCCGATGTCGTCATCATGGCTTGTATCTCGAGCCTCGTGCTACTCCCAGTCTACCTCTAGACCCTGCACTCCTATTTTCATTTTGAAGAGTCGTCGTATGACCCTTCACTCTTTCACTTATGTTTTCATACAGACTCTTGTTTCACTTTGTTTACTGCGAGCCTGGGGGGCTAGTGTATAGGGTGCCTGTGTACATCCCATTAATTAAGTACAGTAGGGAAGCTTGGAAGGCATGTACTCGGACACGAGCACGGTAGGAAAGGGTGTTATTCAAGATAAGGCACAGCCATTAGAGGAAGATGGGGAGAAAGTATGATAGGCTCACTGTGGTGCGGTCAGATACATATATCCCAGCCTAGTTTCCGTGAACACCACGGCCTAGTGGCCAGGTACATCTCGGCCACTGGAGTCAAGGCGCATTATGTGGCCTGACAGGATAGCAAGCGCATCTAGGACTGGGGGCCAGGTACATGCCGGCCTTAGGTGCCTGATACATCTCGGCCCAAGGGACTTGGTACGTAATGGGCCGGCACGCAGAGAGGTAGACCTATTCCAGTGATGGCAGAGATAACACACAGGTCCAAGGGCTTAGAAGTTCAACATTAATGAGAATTTGGAAATGTTACCATTAAGGTCTGGGGCAGTTACCATATTGATTAGATTCCTTAGTGCTTAATGGGAGAAGAAAACCGCCCTGTAGGTAATAAAGTTGGGAATAATGCCAGGTAATATAAGGGACAATTCACTGACTGACAGGAGGTATTCAATCTAAATTTCATATAGTGCACAGAGAATATTGAGTATTTTCTGACTTAGGCATCGGAGTGCTTGCAGGTACCCCACTCCCGACGATGGATCAGAATTAGTTGTAAGGAGAGGAGACGAGGAGACGAGGAGAAAGAAGGCTGAAGGCTCTTGAGATCGCTTGGTTCCTACCATATAAGAACGTTTACAAATTTTAATATAGGTTAATTTTTGACGAGGCACATTTAGAACCTAGCTCACCTGAGTTGAACCTGTGGTGAGCCAGGTTGGCTCACCAACTTGCAAATAAAATGTTACACAAGTGTTTTTTATTATGTTGGACTTTACATCTGGGTTGGGTTAGGTTATTTTTTTTAGCCAACACATTGATATTATTTTGATTTTGGTTTGTAGTTGGAGTTTAACATCCTTTTGGATTTCATTTGGTTTCTATTTAAGTTTATTTAGATTTTAATCAGAATTACAATTTAGTTTTTTTTTTAGATTGAAGAAAATAAAATTGTATTTTTTTTAATTAAGTGAATTAGTGAACCTACCTATATAACCTACAAAGCAACCCGTGGTGAGCTGAGTCGGGTTTAAATTTTTTTTCTCGCTAATAAGTGAGTTGGGTTGGATTGACTCACTAAGTGGTCAACCCATGATAAATTGATAAATCAAGTCAGGTTAGACGGGATCGAGTTACCTTTCGACCGTTCTAGTATGACAGTTATTTTATATTGTTATTTTGCTTAAATATTTTCACATAATACTTTATCAAGAAAGCATTATCATGAGATCTCTCAAAATTTGTACAAAAAATATTTTTAAAGTAAATTAAATATATATATATATATATATATATATATATATATATATATATATATATATATAAAATTATAAAATTATAAAACTATAAAATCATAAAATTATAAAATTATAAAGTTATAAAATATTATAAAGTTATAAATTATAAAATTATAAAATTATAAAATCAAAAATTATAAAAGTAAAAAATTATAAAGTTATAAACCATAAAATTTGAAATGTATAAAATTAAAAAATTTTAAATATATAAAATTACAAAATTTTATAATTATAAAATTATAAAATTGTAATATTATAAAATTGTAAAATTATGTAATTATAAATCATGAAATAAAAAAATAAAGCCTTAAATACCTTTTTGGTCCTCATTTTCGTAGTATTTGTTGCGGATGGTCCTCATTTTGACAAAATGTTTAAAATGATCCTCATTCTTACCGAATGTTTAAAATGGTTCTTATTTTCACAATTCGTGTTTTATTTGGTCCTTTTCTGTTTAAGTCATTAACAGAGCATTGTACAGGTGGCACGGTTTGTATTAGGGTGTGTTACGTGTACTGTACAAGTGTGGTAATTAGATATTTGTGGATAAATAAGTGAGTTAGGGTTTTGGTAAGGAATGTTTGAGCAGTTGGTGAGTTTTGGCAATCTTGTTCCTCCATTTCCAATTGGTGTTGCTGCAATCTTCTTCTTCCTGCAATCCCATTATATAGCTATGTTACGGTCCCAATCTTCTTCCTTTACCTCTGGTTGTAATCGTTGGAGGCAACTATGTTGTATCACTTCGTGCACTGTTGGTAGTTCAACGAGAAATGGATTAACCCGATTTGTAGTTGCGGAGAGATGACAACTTTGAGGATGGAAAAAACTCCAAAGAATATTGGTAGAAAATTTTGGGTACAATCTGCTTTTATTTTTGTGTTAATAATAAATTGATTTTAATTTTTGGTTTATTGATTTATAGAGTGGTGGTTCCAATAATGTGGGCTGCAACTTTTTCAAATGGTGGTGTTGATGAAAAGGATGTCATCATCATGACACAAATGAGGCAGATTAATGATTTGGAGAAGTCATTGAAGGTTGTTGAGAAGAGGCTGCAATTAGTAATAGGGTTTACTTGTGTTGTTATTGTATTATTCATACGGTTATTGTGTGTAATATTTTAAAGTCCAATCTGTTTTGTAATATTGTTAAATGAAGAAATAAATTAGTTTGATTATGTTGATATTAGTCCCAACATGTTCAAAATGACATCTTAATCTAAGCATTAAAGTAAGTGATATTGATCTAAGCTTGGAAAAAATTAAATTAATCTAAGTCTGGAAGAAGTTAAATTCATAACATTAATTAATCCTCATCAAAATGCACTACATCAACGTTTGGCAAAAGTGAAATTGAACGAAGTTTAAGGAAAGTCAAAATGCAGTACATCAATAATGAATTCTACATCAAAAATTTCAAAAAATAACTAAGACGTTTGTAGCTGCTATCATGGCCTCCTCCTAATCTGTAATTTCATCCTAAACTGCTGAGATGATTAACTGGAAAATTGAAATGAAGAGCGCAATTGCAATCCAATGATGAAATTGCAAGTATTAGCTGCTTCCTCTGCAAATCCGAGCTCAAGAAAGATGAAGATGAAGAAATTTCCCTAATTGCAAAATTTCCCCTAAATTAAAAAATCAACGTTAATTAGCCACATGTACAGTACAAGTAACACATCCTAATACAAATCGTGCCACCTGTACAACGCTTTATTAATGATTTAAACGGAGTTACAGAAAAGGACCAAAGAAAACACAAATTGCGAAAATGAGGACCATTTTAAACATTCGGTAGAAATGAGAACCATCTTAAACATTCTGTCAACATGAGGACCATCCACAATAAACACTACGAAAATGAGGACCAAATAGGTATTTAAGCCAAAAATAAAAAATTAAAAAATAATTAAAAAGTTAAAAAATCATAAATTAACACGTTTCATACACCCATATTTGTTTAATTTGCTTTTCTTTTTATGAAAGTTCAATTAGGTGTAAATAGTTAAGTTAACCTTCTGAACCATGAATATTGTACAAATTGCCTATGGTAGTTGGCTAAAGGCGGGCATCACGATTTATCAGCATTGGTGAAAAAGATTATAAGACCTCTTAGGTTCGTAGGGCTAAAAAATGTCATTGTCCTTTCCTATCCCCGTTGTTCAGGTTCATCTTTTCAAACATTCTGCCATTGCACTATTTCAGAGCTTGTTGGATTCGGTTACTCTTTCCAATATTAGTTTTTAGTTTTATAAGAAACTCGTTTGATTCACTTCAATACACATTGTTCAAAATAGCTCAAATTTTGTTAGCCTTGTCATTAGATTTAAAGCATTTCAAAGAAGTTTTAATCAAACAATATTACTAATACAAACACCCAGGTTCAAGGGCTTCAATTATCTCACTCATTACTTCATCAGTGACACTGCATTTGAATGAATGCCACCGAAGTTGCTATGTGGATACAAAGACGCTACTACATTGTAGAATGCCGACGTCATTTTCGATTTTCTTTTGTCCTCGTAAGCAACTATGTTTGAGAGAAAGGAAGTAGTTTCGATTCATCTGAATGTTAAATGTAAGAAAATGAGAAAAACTTCTTTGAGTTGTTGTTTCTGTTTTTTGCTTTTCTAGGGCCCTTGTCAAGAAAATAATTTTCAAAACTTGATAGATTGAGTGAGAAATTAATGAGTGAGTAGCATGAAATTGTAGTAGAAAACAATTTTTAAAACTGTAAAGTGGAAAGAGAATCCGATTTCCTTCCTCTTTAGTGATTGTTTGTGCATTTTTTCATTCAGGTTGGATAACACCAGTTTAAAGTAAGTAATGGAGAGAGCATTTTCACCGAAAGGTTAAAGTTTTGTGAAGTGAATGACACGGTGAGTTCTTTTTTCCTAGAAATTCCTGATTCTAGTTTGTGTGTTATTATGATTTAGGTAGACGATTCTTTGGAAAATAGTATTTGTTTGGGTTCTTGTGGATCCGCTATTAAAAGCATTATTGAGGTAGTTATTTTTCACGCCCTACCTAGTAAGAAATAGCTTGTGTTAATAGTTTGCAAACTGCATTGTTTGCGTAGTTGTTTGTGTGATTGCAATATGTTTGTGTAAATGTGTCAGCATGCCTATCAAGTAATCATCTACGGCATATTTTCTCTCTACTAATTAGTTCCTGTTTTTTGTTATGGAACCTGTCATGCCAGTTGTTTGATATTCCATTGCATTTTTTTGTCCATTGCAGTTGATTTTGATCAAAGTTCTATTGCTTGGCTCTGCTAGTCAGACAATTATTGGCAGACCAATAGTACCGGATGCAGCTGTTCATGCTGTTGTTGAGGAGCATGTGAGTATAGACATTCCATTTCAATATGCGAATCAGGTTTTTTATGATGGGAGTAGGAATATAATAAGGTTGGATGGAATGAACTGGTCTTTCAGTCGTTACTTGCACCAACAATGCATTCAACGTCTTTCTATTAATACATATGCATTCATAATGATAATTAGAATTGCTAATTGTGTGTGGCTATATAACATAATTTCCCATGTTTGATAAAATCAAACATTGTCATTATGTTTTGTAAGGAGAGTCTCTTAGGAGCTGTTTGTTTTGTCCATGACCTCTTTGCATTTTCAGAGAAAACTGAAAATAAAGTTAATGTTTTGTTGAACTTTAAAAAATATTTTTAGAAAATGCTGCTGGAAGTAGGCCCAAATGTAAAAAGAAAAAGTATTGGTTATTGGTGTTTGCCTACCATGCTCCTATTTGACATCTCAATGACTTGAATCTGAATCCTGCTTATACCTCTCCACCTTTGTTATTGCACCATTCTGTTTCGCCACTCACTATTTGCCTAAAGTTGACAAATTCTCAACCAAACAAGGTTCAAGTCAGTCTCCTTCTCCAAAACCATTTATCATAATGCCATTTGGATCCTTCACACCCATCCACTCCATGGGTGGCAGCTGTGCAAAGGGAGAATCATGGTTGTGGTTGCCAATGGAAGAACGTGTTGCTTTGGACAGGGACCTATGGAGAGAGGGGATAAGGTGAGTGAATAGTAAATGGCAGGGGAGTATCTACCTCAGTGCATAATCCAAACTCTTTCACATATTGAGCACAGTGACATTTGGTAATAAACACTCATTGAATGATGAAAAAGATGTTCAAAGATTCATACTGGCAGTTTGAAAAAGATTCTGATCGATGTTCTATTTTAATTTTCTTAAATTTTTGAAATTTGTGGCTACAGACAAGGAAAGACAAACTTATAAAAGAGAAAAATAAAGAAAAATCAAAGTTCCTGTGAAATGTTTCAAATTACGATTGAATCTTTGACTGAAGAATCTGATCCAAGAGACGAAATAGCTAGCTAATGGAATTGTACCGTACCTGACCAACTGAACCATATAAGTAACAACAAATAATCCTCATATATATGCCGGAAACAACTAAGGTACACGGCTCGGGCCGACATAGACCTAAACCGGCCTAAACTCATAACAAAGGTCGCAAAAGGAACGGCCAACCTAGGACAGTACACAGACAAGGACGACATAAGCCAACTAGGGAAGTAACCAGATCAGACCCTTCCAAAAGAATTAGCAAAATCAAAGCCCCTGATATCCAATGAGCCCACAATAATCGAATTAAGGGCTTGAGCTAGGGCCCAGGCCCACCTACAGCCCAAACTAGGGTGCAGCCCTTGACCTGGCCAAACATAATTAATACTCTATAAATATGCGTGGACCCCAATAATTAAAGGTACGCATCCATTACTCCATTAATCACCTGATTTGACTTTTCGAGATATTTGACTGACTTGAGCTTCGTAGTCCCTTCTGTAGGTAACCCCTTCTAGGTCCAAGCAGACATGTGCCAACCGGGAAGAAGCCAACTGAGGAGATAGTGGACTACATAGGCAAGGTGACACTTGTGTCTAACTTATCTTATTTGTTCTCTGTAGGAACAAGAATGCTTGCAATACAATTTATTGGAAATGCATATATCAGTCTGCAAATAGAATAGAAAGTACCCAAACAAGTTTTCTAAATTTTGGAACAATGATAATGAAAACTGTTTTTCTGAAAATAAAAATGGAAATCATTTTCTCTAAGCAAGTGGGTAATTTTATGAGCTTCTCTGTCTTTTATCCAAAACTGAAAGAATGGAAATGGAAGTATGGAATTGTTATTGATGAGTGTCAAATATTTCCAGGCCATTTGGTTTTTAAACTGGTCAACCCATGTTTGCTCGTTATGGATTCCTTTTATCATGATCTATGTGTGCTCCTCCTGTTCCTACCAGATCCCCCTGCCACTGTTACTATATTAACTGCAAACATGCATTATAGTTGTGTTATTTCTACTAGCTTTTTGGTTTCGAAGTGATGCAATAATGATAATTTTATGGTTTTTCTAACCGATGTATACTTGATTTTCTTTCTATATTTACACTTGCATTTGTGCTCATTTTTTCTATGTAACAGACACTAGATGCAAAGGAGTTTATTTTCAAGAAAACTAGTACGAGACCCGTGCCTACGCACGCACGGGTCATTTTTTTTTATATTTGAATAAAAAATTTAATATAATAATTATTATATTTGAATCAATTATTTATTTATGTAATTATATTTTACTATTATATAATTAGTATAATGATTTTTATATTAATAATAATAAAATTAAAAAATAATAATGTAATATGATTTTATTTATTTTAAATCATAAAATTGACACTAATTAATTAGTAATGTGTAATAAAGTTACACGATTAAAATTTAAATTATACTTTTGAGTTATATATTATATTAAAATAAAATGTGTATGTACGATCGTTGTTAAAATAAAATGTAGGTATGTTGTGTAATATGCTCCTGTAAAAAATAAATATAACATAAAATTGATGTTAAAATTTTTAAATAAAAATACATGTAGAAATAAATACATATATATTATATTAAAATGAAATGCATATATACATGTTGTTAAGGTAAAATGTAGGCATAGTGTGTAATATGATCTCGTACAAAATAAATACAACATGGAATTGATGTTAAAAATTTTAAATAAAAATACATGTAGATATATAGATGCTTGTATGTTTTATTAAAATAGAATGTGTATGCACATATTGTTGTTAGAGTAAAATGTAAGCATATTATATAATATGATCCTGTACAACAAAAATCCAACATGAAAATAATATTAAAAAAGTAACCACGAAATACAAAGTTTAAGTTAAAATTTGAATTCTTTGTATCAATTCAAAGTGACGACTTATAAAAATATTTAAACTAATAATAATAATAATGTTAATATCAATGCTAATAATAATAATAATAATAATAATAATGTTAATGTTAATAATAATAGTACTAACGTTACTATTACTAATAATAATAATCTCAATAATAATAATGTTACTAATACTATTGCTCATATTAATTCAAATAATAAAATGATTATGTAGAAAATATGCACATAATCGAAATATGGTCCCGTAGAAAATAAAAATAATATGAAATTAATGTTAAAATTTATAAATAGAAACACATGTAGATATCGACAAACACATACAAAGATATTAAAATATATTGATATATTAAATCACAGATAATAGTACTAACATCACTAATAATAATAATCTCAATAATAATAATGTTACTAATACTACTGCTATATTAATTCAAATAATAATATGATCATGTAGAAAATATGCACATGTTCAAAATATGGCCCCGTAGAAAATAAAAATAACATGAAATTAATGTTAAAATTTATAAATAGATGTGATGCATGAGATGCCTAACACCATTTAAACAATAAATACAAACATTGATGGATACTTAATTATAATGAATTTAAGATACAACAATTTCATTAAGCTCATTTAAGAAATAAGTGATACAACAACCACCTCACCCCCTTGAGCGATTCAGTGAAGCAAAATCCCACCTTTAGTTTAAAAATATTTAGGATCATATCTTATATTATCGGTTATCCTAGTCAGATTCACCAACACCATTCAAGATCAACATCATCTAGAATAAATTATAATACAATAATTTTACTACATTCAAACTCTTCACTGATATGTAAAAATAACAAAGTAAAGCAAGACAAATGGCACCTCCTTCCAAAATGACTCAAGGCCAAACTTTTGTAAACTTCACTATAATTCTATCTTTCCATTGTGGGACTCAATCCCGGCACAAGTACATCTTACACATTGGCTGTGAGTTGCAGAATTATCTTTGTTAATAATTCTACTATCCATCCCTCCAGTTGTGAGTACGTGGTTATTCTATCCAACTCTTTGTCTATGTCCACCTCTCAAAGATCTCAACTGCAAAAACTGTATAACACTATTAGTAAAGTATAAATGAACAGTTTATTATAGAGCTCTTATAAGCCCAAGATATACCTGTCTATTTGAAGTTGTATCCCATAATTGCACTTGAGAATTATTCAAACCAACTGCAATATGTCGCTGATGAGTGCGTATTTTTGCCCTCATTCAGTGTTTAATTCTGGGTATTTAATTGAATTTGTGTGTTTAAAGATTGATTTAATTGGGATTTCCTATAATTGGGTTTATTGAGCATGAGATACAAAAACATGTTAAAAATAGCTTTTTAGTTGCATAAATGTTCTTTGGATATTTTGAGGTGTGTTAGTGCAGCTGCAGCTAAGTTGAGCTCATGGAGGTGTGGAAATAAATTGATTAAAGCTTCATGACACCTTAAAGAAAAATCCAAGAATAAGAAATTATCAAAAGCACAAAACTTCAAGCCAAGCATTACATGAAGACGGCAAGAAAAACTTGAAAAAGTGAAGAAGTTTGGCTAAACCAAGAAGAGAGCAACAAAAAAATTGGACCTTGCAGTTTTCTTTATCTTTATGATAGAAGATAATTTGGGAAAATATATCTTAGATATTTTATTTGATATTTTTAAATAATTATCTTATTTAATTATATCATAAAATATTAAAAGATAATAACTACCAAATCTTTTTAAATATGACAATATCTTCTTGAATCTTTTTAGTTCCACAA
>Ga0214544_1002721_pt1 | contig 36995 bp, 16 predicted proteins | sample CNSS3metaG_FD_160074 | JGI IMG/M metagenome (GOLD analysis project Ga0214544, IMG submission 160074) | Root nodule microbial communities from cowpea collected in UCLA plant growth center, Los Angeles, California, USA - CNSS3 | ecosystem: Host-associated > Plants > Roots > Nodule | place: USA...
TCTTTTTTTTTCTTTATAAATATATATATATATATATATATATATATATATATATATATATATATATATATATATATATATAAATTCTTCTAGATAATTTTAAAATCTTACCAAACAATTTTAAAAATAAAATAAAATATACAAAATTATAGCATAATAATTGAATGATTATAAGAAATAAAAATAATCTTAAAAAAATTTTAAAATATGTCAGATCCTTTGTTCAAGTTTTTGAACAAGTGTTTTTCATTTTGAACTTAAATATATTTTCTTCAAGATTATTGCTGCTCAATTTTAATGGTCGACAGAAGAAAAACTTTTGACATCTCAATATATTAGAAGTGTGACAGATCTTAAGGAAATGCACTGTGAGTGTCAAAATAGATCTTCAAAAATTTTGGAAAGAAAAAATATATTAAAATTTGAAAAAATAAATTTATTTATATATTACTTTATATATGTGAAAAAAGAAAATTGATGAGACCAACACCTCTCTTTATACAAATCAAGCTCCGCCTCTGTACCGAAAAATATTTCAATAAACATTAATTTAAGGTGAAATAACCAATACATTTTATATTAGACTTAATAATTGGTTTTTGGTCATCAATATATCATTTTATCTTCATGCAAACCTTATGTTCAAAAGAATTAAGATTTTAACATGTTTAAATTGTTCTAAGAGATTAAAGTCTAAGTAAATTCTAGAAATATCTTTGTTTCTAAAAAGAACTATTCCATATAAAATATTGTAATCAAATTAGAGAAAGTTTTGTCAATCAATAAAATAAAAGTTCATTAAGCCTATCAATATAAATATACATTCCTAAAATTATAAGTAAGTAGTAATAAAACAAAATTGTCCCATTAAGAGACAAAATTGACAAAGTTGCATTTACAGTATTTGAAATGCTCTTTTAAAATAAGTTTTATTTTTTAATGATAGATGTTTAATTTAATAATGAGTATCACAATCAAAGTTACCAACATAATTCTTAATGAAATAATTTTTTAAAGCAATATTATTAAAAGTTATATTAATTATCTTATATAATGAATGTCAAATAGATTAAATATATTTTAATAATTACTTTAAATTGTTAGGCCCTAAGTCATGCTTTAACCTACCACTCAATCCAACAAGATATATATTCCATCCGTCTGTAGTAATTCCACCAAATGGAAATAAGCACGAATTTAGAAGAATCATAGCACACACTTTCATGAATTCAGAATGTCATATGACAGAGATGGTTTCAGCAAAACGAAGAATCCATTTTTCTGGGTTATATATTTGGAAGTAAATTTTTTACTTCTGAATTTTACTTCCTGATACAATAATAGTTTCAAAATTATTTATCGAGAATAATTTAAATGTAAGTAAAAATATCAAATTAAATAATAGATAAAATTAAATATTATATAAAATGAAATACTCATTAATTTATTGTTTTAGAGTATATTTTTTGGGATGGATTTATTATTCAAGAGGAATGGAAAGAAAATATTAGAGTGTAATTGTCTTGTTCTTTTGGGGGAATGGAAAGAGATAAGAAGATTTGTAGTAAATGTCATTCCTTTAGTTTTGGTGAGATTGGAGGTATTTTTTTAGTTTTGGTGAGATTGGAGATATCCTTCTAATCGTACTGACATTGGAAGGTGATAGATGTTAAATGACTAATTTATTATCTTCATATTTATTTTTTTTCACGTTACCCTCTTAATATTTATTTATTTTTTACCTTACATATTAAATTTATTTTCATACAAAATATATTGTATTATTTGTTTTTTAAAATAATTTTTTTATAATTTCAATCATTGAATAAAATGTATAAAAATAATTCTAAATCATTTATATATAATTTTATAAAACCTACAACAATAGGAACATTTTGATAATCTAACTTTTTAGTTATTAAAGTTTTTTTTTTAAATATGTTACATTAGTCAATTCAGTTACAAATTTCACTCTCTAATCTATTCTAAAATCAACTCTGAATCCTTAGATCTCTTCCTCTCTTAAAAAAACAAACATTATTTCTCTCTGTAGTACACCTAATTCAACTTATATCGATTCAATTTTCCAAATAATAACGTATTACACCACCTCTGTTATGAAAGCCAGTTCCAAAATTTGTTTTCTGGAAACGATATTTATGCACCACAAAGATGATAACCCATACTCAACCCACAATGCATCATTTCACCACCAAAGTTTCAGGAGACCCCGATCCACAAGTGAGCGGCCCAAGCCAAGGTCTCAATGAAGGAGACAGCTTCAGTAAAAATAGAAGGGTAGGAATAGAATTAAAAGAAATTATAGGGTGTATGAAGAAACTGATGGGGTTCAAGAAGCACTTTCCATACTCCTTTCAAAATACAAACCTAACTCTGTGTCCGGAACACTATTTGTCTCATCATACAAGCCTGACCCAACTTTAAAATTTGTCCTGACTTACAATAATCTATAATTCTAAATCATATTAACCAAATTAGTTTTAATTTCAAATACAATATTTTTATATATATATATATATATATATATATATATATAATTATAATAAAAGATTTAATATCTTAAGATGACAATCATTTATAAAATTGATCTATTATATCAATAGACCGAGTAGAATTAAAATAATATGAGATTAGAGACCATCAAAAGTCTATACGGACAAATATCTATGGATAAAATCTTTAATGAATATTTTTAATAAGTATATGAGTAATGGATACAAGTATTTTATCTATTTACTTGATAAAACTTATGATTATTGTTATACCCAGCTTATGAATACCTGAGCTAATAATTGTTAATAAATTTTATTTCAAAATTATATTAATTATTGAATATTTTTTTTTAAATTTGATTTTATATTTTTATTTAAAATTATAAAATTGGAAGTGGTTTTAAAAAGGTTAATTTTAAAAAAAAATTATAGTCTCCAAATTTATTTGTATTAATAATTTATTGTACAATTTTATTTAAATTATATTTTAAAATTATTTTTTATTTGAATTTATATTTTAAAAATTAAATAATTTTATTTACAATTAAAAAAACAGAAATAAAAATATTCACACACACTTATAATGAGTCATTTTAAGAAGGACAGGAAAGCTTGTAAAGAGTCATTGTTTAACACCGATAGGAAAAGTATGGAGATTACTAATATCCATCCATAACAGTTGTTGTTCCTAGATTAGAGGTTAAATGTGCAGAACTAAAATTAACCAAGTTCCTTTACTCAAATATTTATATAATAAATATTTATTTTAAAGCAAGCCATTTAATAAATTTAAACTAACCTTGTCCCAGTCAAATTTTTTTAATGATAAATGTGATAGCTTACATAAATTAACTGTAGGAGACATCTATATGTTGACCATGAGAGATTTATTAGGTATCATGTTATTTAAAAACAGGTTTCAATTGTAAAATTGTATATTTACCAATACTTAATGATGAATAAGTGATGAAATTTGTGAAAAATTATCTTTTATTAAATCATTAATATTGTACGGTACAAGATAGCGTCCAGATTTTATTTGTGTAGTTTTAAACACTTAAAATGTATTATTTTCTATCAAGTATATACAATTTATTGTGAAAAATTGAAAATTTGGAATATATAGTTACATGTCTTCTTAAATATAATTACTTCACTTTGAAGGTAAAATATCCAACTATGTTATTTAGGATTTTTTTTTTTAATTTAGAGATGTTTATGACGCATCATACCTACATTCCATGTGTAAGTTAGAATTTATAATTATTGACTACTGTGTCTTCTTATATAACTCAGGAGCTATCTAATTAATATTTCCGTAAGTAGGGCATGCAGAAAAGTACATTACTACTCCATTTTCTTCGAGGCAATCCCCATTTTCTGCATGATTCATCTTGTAGTGGGCTCCATAGAAGAAAAAACATATAAATAAGGAGAAAAGTGTAAAATTTCTGACTTCTTTCGAATTATCAACTTAGTGAGATATGATCGCAAAACGTTGACTAGCCATGTACAAGTTCCTAACTTGAACAAATTAATTCATGTTCTTATCTAAATCTCTATGTGGATGGAAAAGAGTCCTCGATGATCATTTCATTGACTTTTGTAGTATGTACGGAAAGAGATGCTTATAAATAAATCGAACATCAAACTAAATGTGATTTACAAAAAAAAAAATTGAAATTATCTTGAGGAATGGTCCATGTTTCATTTTAATTATAGGTTAAATTTGAATTGTCCTTATATATCCTATCTATTACTTATATATCTTATCTATTAGATATATACTAATCGATAGGATCGAGCGTTTATCACTACGTTAAAAGTTATAGTTATTAGTCAGAGTGTAATTTTTTTTATTTAAAAGTGTAACACAAATTTAAGCATCACGATTTATTCGATTGTGATCCGGTTTACTTAGTTTCTGTCATGGGACAATTAATATCACTTGCAACATTATTCGATATTAATAGATGAACAAGTTGAAAAACAAAAGTAGAAAACAAAATAAATTTGCTGCAGGGAAATGGATGAAGAATTCTGAGCCAATCCTTTTTTGAGTGATACATATTAATGTTTTCTTCAAGCTCGTAACTTCATGCTCTCTTGGTCGGTGAAAACATAGAGCAAGTAATTCAGTTTTTAGTTATATTATTACAAGGATATATGATATTATAAGCAAGTAATAGATAAGTTCCATCAAACTCTCAAAGATGTGTGGCCAGATTCACATTGATGAAGCATAATAGTCAAATTTCAACAGATATGTAGGGAAGTCCATCAGAACACCATAATCATTATGAATATGTTGAAACTTGTAGCTACTTTTGAAACAATGGTTTTAAAAATTTGAAGTGAATAAAATGTGTCTGAAATATATATGTTTGCTAAATAACACTTTACAAAAAGAACCTACATTTCTTTGGGTTTTTTGGTGTCAACTGCAGAAACTAATTAAGAAAGGCACTCTTTTGTGCAGGGCGATGATGAACCGATTTTAGATCATAATAAACTAAAAGCCATTAAACCGATTAAAAAAAACTACCGTTTGGATGATTATTTAATTTTTAACAATATATCTTACATGCATTTAATCTTCTTGTTATTGCAATAAGTAGTCCACTACAACATAGGGAAATTCATTAGTAGTTTAATTTTAATTATCAAAATTATGAGTTTTTGAAAATATTATTTATATGGGTAAGTCTTGCATGTACAAAACGATTTTATTAGAAAACAAAATCGTGTAAAGCTAACAACTTCATTATAATTAAAAAAAAAATCATGTAATTCAAATACAAATTTAATCGGTCTTAATTTTTTAAAACTTTTTGTAGAAGTTGTGCAGACTTAACATAATTTCTATATATTTCTGATTTGAATTGAAGTTATGACCAAATAACACAATTTTAGTTATTTTAAAATTAAAATAAAATCATTCACATACTACATTGAGTCATACTTTTATTAAGACACCAACTTCGGTGCCAACGTACTTCTTTGCAGCTCCATAATAGATAAAAAGCCAAAATAAAAGAAAAAAAAGTGTGATGGATAATTTAGAAAAATACTAAAAAGTAAGGTTGATATACATCATATTAAATATCTACTTGAATTAAATATGTTTTGTCCTTTAACTTTCAGTAAAAATTGGAATTGGTCCATTTTCAAAATTTTAGTCTAATTTAATTCTTAAACTTTATAAGCGTTAGATTTAGTCTTTTTAATTAAATTTTGTTAAGTTTATTTGACATTTCAAATATATTTCATGATAACATTTAAGTTGTTTATATCATTAAACACATTTTTACTTTTGTTTGCCTTAATGTTAGTTGAGAAACGAGTTTAAAACATCAAATAAACTTAACAAAATTAGATTAAAAAATTTAAATTCACATATTTGTTGAGAGATTAATTTCAAATTCTACTAAAAATTAAAAAATCAAAAACATATTTAATTCTTCTATTTTAAAATAGATGACCGTAAATAGACTTACATCGTAGTTTTGACAACTTTACGACACATTTTACGACACATATATAGAAATGATATTTGATGAAAGTTTGAAAAAGTTAATGATTTCCAAAGCACAATGAAAGAAAAATCTAAATTATATATATATATATAATGGTTTTATTTAATCTAAATATCAGGTTGAACTCAGCGACCTCGAAATGGTATCTCTTAATTTCTTTTGGGATACGATACAACTTTTATTTTTATATTCCTCATTATATGTCTATTAAATTTATAAAGGAAGATTAGATTATCTTCATTTTCAAATATGAAGCAGTCCACAATAAAATCACCTGTAAATAATACACATATTTATGCTTAACTGTAACTAATTAACGACGGATTAGTAGTTATTATCATTATTACCAACATAAGTTTAAAACTACAAACGCATTGGTGACTGAAATTACTTTTGACAGCAGATGTATTTGTTGACTCAGAAGGTTTTGACCTTAGTTTGAGTTCCAAGGAAACATCTACACCAACCCAATACTTGTCCAACCCAATTCCAACTTTATAAACTCACAAGTACTTTTAATAAAATAAAATAAAATAAAATAAAAATCACCAGAAAAATTCCCTTTGACTCATATGCATTGAAGTTTGTTTATTCTATGACACTAAATGGTTTGAGGCACCAAATCTCCCCTACTCTCCTTAATTACCTTAACTAACACAAACATATTCCTCTAATTAATAAATTCTTTCCAGTGGATTACGAAACACAGGACAACTATAGTCAAAAAGGATCTCTCGTGTTTTCACTTAAATTCCTTTCTTTCTTCTATCTCCTTTGTTTTCCATAAATTCCTTTCGTGTTATTATAATAACCAAACCATCCCGGGTCAACATCACTCACCAAATTTAATTAATGAATGTTTGTTCTGATTCCAGACTTCAAACATTTACATGCATATAGTTTAATTTTAAATCACTATTTAAATTTTTTCCTCATTCTAGTGCTGCCCGTTTATCAACGTTGTGTTCAGAAATCGTTGAAAAAAATTTAACTTGTCCATGGAATGGAATGTTGCGATTATTCTCCTTTAGAATTTCATGTACGCGATAAACAAAAAAAAAAAAACCCTCAATATTTTTTAACAAAAGAAATATTTGATAATATATGATCTAGAATCTAATGTTTGAAGTACATTATTTGCTTACCAAACAAATCTTAACTCATTTTTCCCCAGAAAATGTTATGTCAGATTCTACTTTTGTTTTAAAATAATTACAGTTTTAGTTATTGAAAAAAGTTATAAAATAATTTATGTTCTCAAAACCTTGATTTTTTTTTCTTTATAATATATCTTCTAATCAATAATTTCATCTTTCTACTTTAAACTAACGTATTAAAAAAAATGATATTGTTTTAGGAAAGTTATTTTAAAAAATAAGATATGTATAATCTTAAACTGTAATAATAGGAAAAAAGTGTTAATGTTTGACAACTTGTCGGAATTTCCCTAGCTTTTTAATTTTTTTGCCGAAAGCAGTATCCATCCATTCTTAGAATCTAAAAGACCGTGCACTATATGGATTTCAAATATTTTATTTAACTTAACTGTAACAACAACAAACAGCTTTAAATTTACAATAAATAACTTTCATCTATTTTAACTTTTTTTAATGGTATATTGTGATAATTTATTTATTTTTACTATTATTTAATATTACCATTCATTATTATTCATTCTCTCTTTTTTATAAACACCAAAGTTAATTTTTGTTTAGATATTTTATCCTTACAAAAGTTGTTAAATAATGCTAAATAACCTTTTTTTTTTCAAAAAATAATCAGTAACTTAGTTTCATCTTAGAAAAGAAGATCATGCTCATGTTAGAACATACAATAAAAATAAAGAGGAAACAAACTGAGAATGAATCAAAAGACTGAGTACCAAGTTTGAATCCTAATCATAATAATTCACAAACATAATTCAAAAGACTTAGTGAGTGTTTGATTTTATGTAAAATTGATTTTTTAATATGAAATCATCATGTGTTTGTTTTTCAAAATCAATTAAAAATTAAAAATAAAAAAATTATGTTAAATAAAAAATAACTAATTTTTATTTCTGGAATCAATTTTTCGACGCTGAATTAAACACGTTCTTAGTAAAATGAATTCATGTCGAACAGAAACCGAAAATAAAAGGTTTGTGACGATAAATCTTGATTTGCTCACAATACTGTAAGATGTCACGTTACAGATGCAATATATTTTACCAGAAGTTGTGTGAAAATTTGTTCTTGGTGCTGTGACTTTCGTTATGTTGATGCGAGCGTAGCTGGAAGTGACAATAGGTCGTGTCAAGTAAAGAAAATGTAAGTAAAGTAGTAAGAAAGTTATTCAAGCCACAGTATGAAATGCAATGCATCCCCAATAAATGTAAAATTTGATATTTCTACTCGTTTAAATCGAAAAAGATAGAAGAAAAAACTGTTCACAATTTATCTCGGGAATTCTAGATGCACAGCCTCTGTTTGTGAAAAACGGAACAAGATTCCAAACGGGTGATACACGCTTGTTGTGAGTGAGTCTGGATGTGAATTAATTGATGCCATCACTACAACTTTGGAAAGTCCTCGTCCTCATATGCCTGATTACCCGTAATCCATGCATCATTCTGTTTACACATTCTACATTCAGACAAATCAAAACATGCCTCTGTTTTCTTCTTCTACCTTCATAACATTATGCAAGTTCTTCAGCCAACCAATCATCAATATATTTTAACATTGCGAACTGCAAAACTAAATTTTAAAGCTTTATTATAGACTCAATATGAATAAAGTAAGACATTTGCAGTATAAACCTTACTAAGTTAAATTGTAAATACTTTTACTTTAAATTGTTTATCATACACATTTAATAAAAGGTATTTGATTTAAAATATCCACACATATTTAATGGTCGCACGATGACTTTAGAAAATTATCTGTATTCTGATAAAATCCCCACCATTCAAATAAAATCTAATGATTTAAATTATAATGGACCACACTTCTCTTGACAAAAACCCAATGATTCCAAGCCAAACAAGTTTTCCAACCCTTACAGAAGTTCCAATCTAAGGATTCTTTTTGGTCCTAGGTAGCTTTCTCGGTTCCTCTCCGTTTCTATCCACTGTTCAATATTCATGTGACTAACTGTTCATGGACAACTTTATTCAACAAAAAAGAAAAGCGTGTTTGAGGTTTTATTTATGTATCCCCCTGTTTCACAGTAGTTCCTCGATGCCCTTGGTCTTTGATTGTGAGCTACAATAAATAACTCACTTCCAAAGTTCACACTTCTATTTGCATCCTTATCTCTATATATATTCCTTCTTTCACTCCCTCTTCCATTCAAACACCCTCTATTTCTTTTTCCATCTTTCTCTTCCAACATGACCAAGCTCACACCCTTCTTCTTCACCCTCTTACTGTTCTTCATGCTCTCCCATGCCATACGCCCTGAACCAGCTTTTCACCAGGAATCTTTCACAAAACCGAACCAACAGGTTCGCTGAACTTTAATTATACTTATACTAATTTTAGACTTATTCCTTATCTTTATCATTCATCTTTTCTAATTTAATAGTATATATATACTTATACACACTTTTATATTGGTGGCGGCTAAATACCATGTCATATTTATTAATTGATGTGTTATTTTGCAGAGAGTTGAGGCGGTTGATGAGAGCTGTGAAGGTTTTGGAGAGGATGAATGCTTGATGAAGAGAACACTCGCCGCTCACGTTGACTATATTTATACGCAGAAGCATAATCCTTGAAGAAGAATATGAAATTACTCTTAGTAGTACTATGTTGCATCCATAATTTCACGTATGCAATCATAGGAGTGAGAGTCTATGTTTGATTGTTTTCATTTACAGTACATTAGAAGTTGGTAACTGGCTCATTTGTTTGGAATTGAGTAGTGTGTGTGTTTTTTCTTCTCTTTATATGTATATTAAACTGAAATTTATGGAAATATCTGTCTTCTTCATAAAGTTCATGTGGTCGGTAATCGTAAAGAACAGTTTCTTCTTTCTTTTCACATTCATCTCTGACTGTCTGAAAATTTTCACATTTGCTTTATCTTATTAACGTAAGTTATATATCGATCATGGATGGACTAAGGAATCACACATAAACCCACAACGCCATGTATATATATATGTGAAGCATATAATTCGAAAAGCAATCATAAGTATTTCTTTAATCCAGGATTCGAACTGATCAAAGAGCCGCATGAAAAGCCGTAAAACATGAAGCTGTTTTGTGCTATATATACCCATCTAATGTGTTTTATTTGATGAATGGGTAAAATCTTGTATCTTTGACAAAGAAGGAAGAGATTCAAGAAATCCCATGAAAGTATTGTGGATTTAATGTTGCTTTGGCAATTTAATTTGTGTGACAAGTGACAAGTGAAGAAGCTAAAGACGTGGTATAATGGCTAATTGCTTAGGTAACTGTAACCTCTGGATTTAATGCATGTTATGGATGAGTGTCTGGTGCACCCAGTATTAAATGTAATTCAACCACTTAGGTGACTTCTTTAGTTTGGGAGTTTGATCAAATTGGTTGATGGTTGAGGTTGAAGTTATAACTCAGAGTTCATTTAAATCACCCCCCATCGGACATGTGAATGAAAAAGCATGGAAGAAAATAAGAGGCTACAAAAAGATGCGTATAAACTCTTTGCTGTTTGTATAGCTGTAAGCTTTCAAAATCACGATTCTTAAACAATTACCGTTTTTTTTTTTTTTAGAAAATAACTGTAGAGGCTAAAAGCTGGCTTAATTTATCGAAACCTTTGTCATTACATTACATTACATTATTCAAAACAATGCAGTAGAAAAATACTCATATTATCCATTTTTATTATTTTGACATGTGTCAATTTGGTTGATTTTTTCCGTCATTTTTTCATCTTTTTGTTGTATCTTTCGGAAGTTTATTTATATTTCTTCTCATTCTTCTTAGCACGAATATCATTCAAATTTAATCATTCTTCTCTAGCTTCACCTTTGTCCTAGATTTTTTTTTCTTTGACATATTGCATTGTTTTTTGGTTCCTCCGCACTCCTATATATTGTTCCCACACTAGCTCCGTGAAAGAACGTTGCGTTGTTTTTGTAAGATGTGTTTTTCTTTTTACAATGTTTCTTACACTTTTCATTTTACATCTCTGTTGATCAAAGATAAAGAGAATCGTGAGTGTTGCGCCTTTATTGAAGAAAGACAAAGAGAATCGTGAGTGTGAAAATGTTAGCTTTTATGTTTACGGTTGTTTGTTGTTCTATAGTTTAGTTTTGGGTTAAGTATCTTTTTAATCACTGAACTTTTACCTAAAATTGGAAGTTCTCTCTAGTCAAAACATTGATAAATTTTGATCCCTAAACTTTAGAAATGAATGAATATAGTCCCTTTAACTCAATTTTATTAACTTTTATTTAGGTTTCGACGCATTTTTCAGTAAATATTGAGCCGAGAATGTGTCAAACGACGTAAACAACTACAATATTAACATGAAACACATTCGACTTGTTAAAAAAAAGTCAACGTAATTGGGTTAAAATGACTATATTCATTCATTTTTTAAGTTTAGGGACCAAAATTTATCAAAGTTTCGACCAAGGACGAATTCCAATTTTTGAATTTTTGACCATAGTTTAGGGACTAAAAACATACTTAACCCTTTAATTTTTATCTCGCATGTGTTTATTTTCATTAAATATGCTACAGCTATAATGTGTTTTATTGTTCACAACTATAGGTTGAATGAAAGAAATTCATGTTGTCATTCTGAAATTTTTTTATTCGACGGAATACTCAGATATTATTATTATTATTATTTTTAAATTAACAAAACAATATTCTTGTATGGTTATTGTCAACTATAATTATCTTTTTTTTGTGTGTGAAAATTATCAAAACAATATGATTGTATGGTTATTGTCAACTATAATTGTTTTGTTATAGAAATTGTGGCTGATATAAGTTGATTTTGTATTTCACTATCTATTCATTTGAAATTTAATATTTATATATATTTTTCACATATTATATCATTTTTATCTATTATATTAAAACGTTATTAAATAAATTAAAGGAAATAAAATATAATAAAATTTTATAAAAAAGTTACAAAATAATTATACCTAAAATGAGCGATACAATTGGTTAATTGAAAAGGCAGGTGTTTACGTTCACTTTAATATTTGGTATGATAAATCAGAATTTATTATTTAAATACGTCCATTTAGATTTAAATAGATTAAAATGTAGAATTAATAAACATATAATTAGAAGCAGAATTTAGGTCGATAAAATATTGATAAGATAAGTTGGACACTTCTTTCCACATATGATCGTATTCATGCGAATTTTAGATGGGATGATATTTTTGACACAGTGATGAAAGTCTTTAGAGGGCAATATTACATTGTTTTGATGATAACGATACATGATCACCCTACATATCACATGACACATACATTAAATATTCACTTAAATTTTTATTCATTTAAATATGTGTTCCGTTTAAATTTGTATTTGAGAGAAAAAATTAAATTAATAATTTTATGACTTTATTTTTTAAAATAAAATTAACATAAAATCATTTGATTCTATATTTTGTTTTATTTATATATATATATATATATATATAATATAAATAAAATAAAATAAAATAATATGTTCCTTATATCTATCATATATTTTATATCTCTTATTTTTTTCAATTCCTATAAATTCTCAATATTTATAATATTTTATATTATAATTACATAACTTCTAATATTTCATATAATATATTATGATTCTTAAAATTTCATAAATTTACATCTCAATTAAATTCATATTAAATATTCAAAACCAAAACTTAAACAAATATTTACCTTAAATAAAGTTTCAAAATTATCTCTTGTGACAGAGAGAAAAGATAAGTATCATATAATGTAAAATATGATATATTAAGAATTATTAGGTATTGATTTGACATTTAAAAAAATTTGCTACATATTATTGCTCTTTCTTTGTGTTCTTTTGCTTGATATTTGACTTCGAACAACATTGGTGAATTAAATCCACCATAAAAAAATGACTCTGAACTCAAAGTATGTTTCTTTTACACAGATTCATATTTTCCTCTTGATTCCCAAACATTTGTGTTTTTTTTTTTAATTAAAACAAAACAAAAAAAAGCATTTGCAATCACCTACATTCATATGAGTTGAAGTTATAATTTGTTATTAATTAGTAAGTTACGTAACATTCTAGCATAAGAGATTTCAAATTAGGAGTATCTAAAAATACGATGCGCCCCACCGTATTAATAAGAAAGGAAATAAAATGTATTTATTTTATGGAAAGAAATAATTAGTATATTATGTGAGTACGGTTGATCTTTGCTAGCCGTACCTTTTCCTCCATACTATACCACACACTACGTATAAATGTCAAACGCAATTATTGGTTCGCCATAATTAATGGTCATATACGATTCAAAAGTTATTATTACATGTGGCTCAATAATTCCATAACCATATATTGGTAGGAATCAAAACATACCCCATTTTATTTTAAAACACCATTTCTATACCTTTCTTCACCTTTACGTTAACTAAAACCTTTATTCATCTGTTACATATTCAAAACTTTTGTGCATATTTTAAAAAATCAATTCCTTCCCATTTTCAAATTTGTTAGGGTATACACTTCAATGTGCGTTGATTTTTAGTGTTCCTTTTTGCTTAAAAATCTCAATAAACTTTTCGCTTCTTATTTATTTTTTCTTACATTTTGTATTGATCGAGAGTTAATGTAAATACATCAATTTATATATTCACAAATTATTTATATTCAACTCGCTAGATGACTGTGTAAATTAATGAGAATTATTAGATTTATATTCTATTTTTGAAGTGAATGAAAAGAGATTAAAATAAAAAAATAAAGAGATTAAAGTTTATTGATGATATATATTGCGCTAAGAAATGGAAGAGATACTATAAGAATACTCATATAAGATAAAAGATATAACATCTCTATTTAACTATTATTAATATGTAGTCTAAATATCTCATAACAACACACTATAAACATACATATACAAACATATATAAAGTGTATTTATAGTCCTTCATATGATTTAAATTTTTAAAATATGAAATATTAACTCGTTAAAAGGGAAATGTGTACCATCATCCCTCTATTCTCACATAAAATATCATAATAAAAAAGGAAAATCACAATTCACAAAACAAGATAAATTAATGACTTTCGTTAAATATCTTTTATATATATATATATATATATATATATATATATATATATATATATATATATATATATATTACAAATATCAACAATGTTACAAAAGTCAAGCATATATGGCACATTCTTATAGTACAATACATCAACCATTCTAAATAAAAATAGACATTTGATTCTACTTTTGAAAGACTCGTATTGAATTAAACTTAAAGGATTTTCACCTATCATAAAACCTCTCACTCTAGAGAGTCACATATTAGGAACCAAGTCATTCTCATATGACAGGAAAATTTTCCTCTCATTTGTGGGTCACAGTCCTTTTTTCATACCAATGCCTTAGAACATAAAAATCTCCATCAACTCTCTCCAATTAATATCTTTGCCTATGAGTCCAATCTCTAAGTAATTCCAAACCAACATACTTATCTTATCGTTTAGGACTCTCTTTGAATAATTGCATAAACCCCCTAAATCTATAAGTTGATCCCTTTGGTCTACTTACCTTAAATTAAACCAATTGATGTATGTCAAGATTGTCGGGAATCATGTACTAAAAAAATAATATCTTCAAGTGGAAGTACACCCACAAATAAGAGCACAAAATATAAATTAAAGCACATAAAAAATTTTATATGGTTTAACATCTCAAGGTCTACATTCACAAATACTCAATAAAAAGTATTATCACTCATGGTATGTTGTGTTTGGATCCATTGAAGTATTGTTCAAGCAGATGGAAAGGCAAGTGCGGAACATGTTTGATTGAAATAATTTGCACAGAATTATGAGTGTTTTGCGAATGACCTCCAAATTTTGACACTCTCTCAAGTGGATATATGCAAGGAAAGTCAAATCATTTTGTTAAATTTACCTGATTGTCCCTGTGATTTAAACCATGGTTAACTTTTATTTACTTTTTACTATACATGAAAGAGCTTATAGCTTGTGATGGTACTTTACATTTATTAAACACCAAATTTAATAACACTTCAAATTATAACTAATGACAACTATCTTTAATGAATAATAATAATATAATAACAATAAAAGTATTATAATTAGAAATAAATTAAAATTTTCTAATTTCAAATAACAACTTTAATTTCATTATAACATTATTTCTCCTGTCAAAAATTAAATTTATATTACATTTATCAAGGGTAAAATTATAATTAAAGAATTTCATCTATTAAAAATAAAAAATAAATAAATATTATCAATCACATTACACAATACAAAAACTTTCCATTCACATATACTTAAATCACACAATCTTTTCCTTAATCCAAACAATATTATATTCACTTACAAATAAACTCAAATCAATGCAAATCCAATCTCCCAAATCCACACCCAAATCCAAACACAACATTAAAGTGCACTTTTTTAGGCAAAAATTGTAAACCTTCATACAATTCTTTATGGACAAAATTGCAAACCCACACACAACTAACCAAGCCCCCTTATACACTCAAGAGACTTACTGAGTTGCCATAACAACTCTTTATTTTTATAGTACTTTTCTGTTATTCTTTTCTTCATATTACTTTATGTGAGATTTTGGTGAATACTCACTTGAGAACCAACAAAGATCTATACTCACCTAACAACTCAAACATTGCATAAATGAAAATACATCATAATAACCACTGAAAGATTAATCTACAACTCAGACATAGATTCATGAAACTCTCTTGAGCCACACAACCACGAAACATAACACACACATGTAAAAACTCAAAATGACTCAACAATATAACAAAAGATTAATTTACTTTGATCGCAATTTTTTCTGGGTAGAAACATTGTGATCTACATTAGGACTCCTATGGAAGTCTCTAATTTTTTAAAGAGATAAACAATGAGGTTAGAAATCTAAGAGAAAGGTAAAGAAAGAGAAGAGGATAGTTTTCTAAGGGATGACAACTTCTATAAAATGAAACTCAAATTAATAATTTTTCTCATTATAATTTACCCTTTTAATAATAAAATAATTGAATATTATTTTTAAATGTTTATTTTTACTCTTTAGTTATTTTGTAAATCTGACAAAAGAAACCAAATTAATTTAAATGAGACAAGTGTAAACAAGAGAAATAACTTATATGTGTATAACATTTATTATATATTTGTTCGGAGGGATACACTCTGACGAGAGAAGGATTTGCGATTAATTAACGTGTTCGAATTCAAACATTATGTATTTTTTTTATATATTACATTAATTAAATTACTCAAAAAATTTTACAAACTTTACATTTAAATTTATCTAATTTTATCTTTAAATTTTTTAAAGAAATAACATAAATTTTACCTTTAAATTTATCAAAATTCATACTGTGATTCTTCCTCAAATCCATTAATTTTAATAAATTCATAAATTTTAATAGATTATCATGATATAATGTTTTACTTTTAATAACTGAGAAGTAATTTTAAAAGTGACTTTTAAATTTGTCATTATAAAAAATGAGAAAGTTAGTATGGTGAAATTAATGATTAAATAATAATATAAAAACTTTGAAATTATTATGCGTTTCAATTAAAGTCTTATATTCATTTATTTTTTCTATTTAATCCTTTATCTAACTCTCATTCTCTGGAGTTATATATTTTAAATGAAAACATACGGACAAATTATAAGAAAAATTCAACCATATATATCTTTATTGTACAATCCTTGAAGTGATTTTTATTGGCACTAATTATATTATGTTTTTACAAAAAAAAAATATCTATTAAATATTAAATTAATATATTTAAAAGTCAATCCATTAAAAGATTAATGAAATAATCAAACCATGGAAGAATAAAACAAATCACGTCCATTGTTCGTATTTTAAACAAGTTAACCTTAAACTTGAATTTACTCATACAAATAAAAATATCATATTTAAACGAGTTTTTCAACAATCAAATCTAAACTTCAAGCATTGAGGAATTATTTTACAACATTAGAGCCCTAATTGCTGTCAAAATTACTTAACGTTTTTACTATTAGGTTGAACTTCTTATAAAAATAAAGCTATTATCTTGAACTTTGAAAATTGAATTTAGCTTCTCAGATCATCTCTTGTCCTGGTTGTCAACTTGGTTTGAGTCAAGTTCGATATGATGATTCAAGAATATAAATCTGATCTTCAATGGCCCTTTCTTCTGTCTTTAGAAACTAATGCTCATGAAAATCAAAGGCAATCATTGACTAAGGATTGCATTTTAAGGATGGACAGATTTGAAATCTACATGCTCCATATTTTCATTCTTGTCTGAGATATCGTGTCCCTGAAATTAAGGAACCACAATTCTAATTATATGCATGTAGATTTTAATCCCAAAACTTTTGCACCTAAAGCAGCAGCATTTATCGACAAAGGAATTTAAAAAAAAAAAAAAAAGAGTGTAAAATGTAGCATTTGTTGGATCAGCTCATTCTTTATTTTATGGGCTTTGGCCCAAATGTCCTTTGGGCTTCTAATCTACAATTTCTATGTGGGTTGAGGCTGATGGACCTTGTGTGCCTTAACATCTCCATTTTGTTGCCCTGCCTGCTTCAGATTTGAGACAGACATCGCCTGCGAACATATTTTGATTTTTAACAATGTTCAGGCGAAGCAGGTTTCTTTCCTTCCCTATGGTAATCGGTGCAGTCATGTAAGTTTTTCTTTTCTCTCCCACTACGCATATCCAATTTCGCTCTACAAATCCATGCCCCAATTTAATTCCCCATATTGCATGTTTAGTATATTAATCTTGTTGGTTATGGCCTTTGGTGACTTCATCTGTAATATAAATCAATTCAGGGTTCCTAAAACTTATAAGCACAAACTTTGTAGGGATATTAGCACCCAGAACAATCGAATTAAAATCTGTTTGAAGATTTTTGAATTAGTTTGGTGTAGTTAGTTATGTAGCTAGATTTTGTATGTCTCTGCAGTATTGGTGTTGTTTCTGGGAAGGCAATATTTGGACCCCCACTTGATGAGTATTGGAAAAAGAAGCATCAAGAAGAGACATCTGCAGCTGCTACTAAGGAGAATGACTCAACCCCAACTTAGTTCACCACTTAGTTCACCTTCTCAAGTAGCAACATCATCATATTTTTTTCTTTCTTTGGACTAAAGATAAGGATTGAAATGCAGTCACTGCATTAATTTTGCTAGGGATTGATGTTTTGAAGTAGTCTGAACTCTTTATTCTTTACTCTTTCCAATGTGAGGAGTGAGTTTTGGTTCTCTTTCCCTGTCTTTTACTATCAAGCTAGATTTGTAGAAATTCACTGTATAATTCTTTTTTCCAGCTACCGTTGAGTTACAAGCATTTATATTATTGTAGTTGCCATGAATGTAAAATTGTTATACTCAAATAAAACAAGTTGTCCCTTGACCTGCATATACACATTTTGTAACTGAGTAACTGGATTCCACCATTTCTATACCGACTCCTTTTATTCAATGCAACTCATACATGCCATTCCATCTTTGCCGTTGTTTTTTCTTGATTATCTGTCAATTCTGTGGTGCCTATTACATTAGAACATAAAAGGAAGTCTAGTTATTAGTATTCTACCTTGCAGTGGGTTATGTTATGAAGCATAGTTGTTGTATAGACTATAATATAAGAATAAAGAATAGATACCTGTGTGCAGAGGTTAAGATCTGTGGCTACTAAAATTTTGTAGTACAATTAAATTTGCATAACTAGACTAGGCAAATTTATATGGTTGGACTCTTAAAGTGTATTGCAGTAAACGGAAACAGACACCTCTGTAAGATATCTAAGAGTTCAATGTAAACATGAATGCATTTATAAACAGAGAGATGGGTGTGTAATACAAGAAATTAGTCAGGAAGGAAAAGAATAGCGAGGGACTGAGAACGCAAAATGGCGATAATTGACCAAGCAAGGGAAGTAGCACATAACTACTGTTACGCCCTTTTCCCCCTTCTTGTGAATGTTTAAGCATACCCAATAACGATTCCCTTTTCATGTTCATTAAACTTTCACCTTTTCTTCCTCTTACTTGTGCTCAATCAATAATGTATGCCACCTTTTCCTTTTCCACAGTATGAATTTTGAGTTCAGATTGGAGGCAATTTGGTATGTTAATTCCGAACCTTTTCTTCAATGGACAGAGGAGAAGTTAAACATGACTCTATTCTAACTAGTCAACACTCGATAGGATGTTTTGACAAAGGTATCCTAAACACCATTAAAAACAGAAACCAGCGTGCAATCATGGTTGCTACTCGAGTTTCATGTTTTAGGTTAGTTAACCCATAAAATAATTCATCAAATGTTTTGATGTCCATGGTAAGTATCAGTTTGGTCTCACATTGAATTGAGCTGGAAGATTCACTTCTTCCATTTGTAGGTATAATCACTAAACCTCAGCTCCGATGAGTTAATTGGAAATAAAGCAATTATGATCTCTATTGTTCTTCACCGAACAAACTTAGAACCCTTTCCAGAAGATTTTCGATATTAGGACCATACTGCATTCGTCTTAGCCAATTTTAATTATCGGTTCTGATACCACTAACTCAACACTTTAAGGTAATAGATTTATGGGTTTTTATACTTATATAATGCTCTACTTTTTCATTTCTATTCAATATAAAGTTTAGACTCACACTTGGATTCCTAACGAATGAATTATTCGTAAGTGTGATTAATCGGTGCTAAATTCCACAACTCCAACTTGTCCGAACGACAATGTGGTACATAATAAGACACGTTTAAGTTAACGTACACTCCGCTTAAAGTATATTGTAATCAATGTACCTGTCGAAATGATCCTTGGAGTACATGTAGTTTATGTGAAGTGGATAGATTTCTATATTCAGGGCCAATTACTTTAAGCCATATAAGATATACGCGTCTTTAAAATTCAGGAGCTTTTAATCTTACTTCAATTAGCAAGATTTTGTTATAATTTCAAATTGGATGGTTCACTGATCCAACTGACAGAAATTTATAAATAGAATCATTGTTTTTTTACTTTTCCAACTGACAGAAATTTATAAATGGAATCATTATTTTTTTACTTTTTGAATAGACGACTGTCTAGATCCTTTTTATTAAGATAATTTATATTTGGAACTAGATCATAGTATAAAATTATTTTAGTGTTGGTGTATAAATTATTCATTCTTAAAAAAACTGTTATTTGCACATATTTACGAGTAATTAATATTTATAAGAAAAAAGAATCACATATTGTTTCTTCAAATGTAAATCAATTTTAATCACTTTTACTTCATTTAAAGATAATTTTTTTTTTTTAAATACCCTAACTTTAAGTAAGTGTATGAGCTTTAATTGTTATGTTTTATTTTACGAGAAATGCATTTTAAGTAGAATAACAAAAATTAATAATCAAATTTTGTTCCAGCTATATTATTTTCTTAATTTGTGTGAACTTATTTTTTAAAATGAATATCGAGGTGATATAATATAAAATGTTAATATTTTTAGGCATGGGAGACATAGTCGTTAAATAATTAGTAATGTAAAAGATAAAGATTGATAGAAGTTATAGCGCAAAATAAATAATCAAAAGTATATTTAAGTACTTTTATAATCTAAAAATAAATATTTATCATGTACAACATCTATTTCGAATATAATAGAAGCAGAAAAAACATTCTATTTTGAGTGCAAGAGAATTTGAAATATAAGGATGACTCAAATAATTTTATCTTGTTTTCATGAGAGACTTGTCTTATTTCACGATAAATATCTCTTAAATGTCATTAATTTAACTAAATTTTATATTTTCAATCTCTTTTGTTCTCGATACATCAATTCTAAGAAAAAATCACATATAACAGAATTTATTTTTAAATTAAATAGTAAAATTAAACGTCATATCTATTTTTTCATAATCAGTAAGAATAAGTTTTCCTATTTGAAACACGAAGAAGTATCATTGAACAAATCAATTGTTATGCATGGATAGTGTAAACAATTTCAAACTATACCAATAAAAAATAATTTTGGTGTGACTTTTGAAGTAATTATTGTAAAAATTAACAAATATATGCTTAAAATGAAATAATAATGTAATATTGTTTTGCGTCACAGCTCCAACCAATTTTGTGGAATTAAATGTTAAATTAGAAGAAGGAAAATAATAGTAATCGTATGAAAATATTTTACACTATTCAATAACAAATAATTATATATAATAAGTTCATTGTCTTGTATAACTAGCTTAAAAGTTATACGTATGGAAACTTTTGATTGATTAATAACATAGAAGATTTTATTTTAGTCGGTCATTCTTAATAACTAAATTTGTTTAAATATAATTTTTAAACAAAAAATAGACAATAAACGAATACTATAGTAGAATCAGCATATAGGTTGATTGAGATCCATAATATTAGTAGGGATTAAATATGTTTTTGGTTCCTTAACTTTTTTCAGTGAATTTTGGAATTAGTCTAATTCGAAATTTTAAACCAATTTAGTTCTTCATTTTTCGAAACACGTGGATTTAATCTTTAAATCAAATTTTATTAGGCTTATTTGACGTTTTTTACACATTTCAGAATTGTATTTAAGTTTCTTATATTGTTTGACACATTTTTGCTTTAATGTTAAGTCAAATACTATTATGAAACGTGGTTGAAATGTCAAATAAATTTAACAAAATTTGATTAAAAGAACTAAATCAACGTATTGTATTTCAAGATATGAAAGACTAAATTGGTTTAAAATTTTGAAATAGACTAATTCCAAAATTTATTGAAAGTTAAGGGACTTACAACCATACTTAACCCTATTAATAGTTATGCTTGCGATTCTTGATCGGTTAATGTGTAAAATTTAACTTGCAAATTTATACAAGCGTTATGGGTTTATTGAATGTGTGGGCGAGTGACTGACTAGAAGAAGTAAAAAGAAGCCCCAATAGTTAGCATGCGGAAGCTTTTGCTAAGAGAACACACGCCGCCACATTTTCTGGTAACAGATTCTCAACCGCATCTTAACAACTTACCAGGACTGCCACGTTTTCAACATGTGAAACGTGTACCTTCTGCAAATCCAGCAAAAATCGGCGAGGACTAAATAACTGCATTTTGGGTATGATGATTTGTTTTATTTTTAGAAATAGTGACGATGACGATGATGTGAGCATAAGAAAAACATGATAGTGTTGTGCAGTACTTTTTTTTTTTTAGGTTTTCCGTCATTGGCACATACAAATACGCTGATGTGTTATGTGCGTGACAATGACTCATACATGCTCGATTTTCCCCTTCTGTTTCGGTTCCATTCAACTACTAATAAATAGTAAATACACATGTGCACACACCTGTTTCTAAATTTACACATAAGAAGCTCCCTAACAGAATATAAGGATTTGGCATTCCTTCCCACTATCCCCGCCTCCTAATGGATCCTGCACATTTATCATTATCATCAGGTGAAGTATCTTACACTAATGAGTTTGAATCAATGTTTTATATATTATTCGTAAGCCATCGATCGCTTTAATTTCTTGCTCTTTTTACTCACATAGAAACCACCTTACAATTTCCCCGTCTTAGAGTAATTGTTTTTCGAAGTCAACGGGAAATTCTAAGACGGCAAGGTTCCAATCTTAATGACTGTGTATAATTTTCTTGTTGTTTGGGTTTCTGTGTAATCACTTAGAAAACAAGTAAAACAGCGCTCCATTATCGCCACGTTGGCTCATGCTGTTTTTGTGTGCACGCGCTTTCTTCGCCATGCGTACGTTTGAGAGTTTGAACGTTCCTAACTACAGCCTGGGAATCTCCATAGATACATGCACAACTCCACGATAAATCGTCGAACAATATTCAACGAAAATATTAATTGTTCGTTGTGCAATGGAGATAATTTGCCAGACTCACATCGACAGGGAGATTGAATCGCTCATTGAAAGAATCCATCCACCCAGGTACTAATTTTTTAAACTTTTCCTTCTATATCAGCATCTCATCATCTTCTTTTTCCTACTGAAACAAGTTGCACGAAGATTAAACTTGTAATAAGGCAAACCCTTCAAAGATAAGTAACTATGTCTTGTGTATAAAAACTCTTGTATTTTACATGTTTCTTGTTGTATATGAGCAGGGTATGTATAGACAATGATTCCTGCAGCGACTGCACAGTGGTGAAGGTTAGATTCAATTGTCAGATGTATGAGTTAGGCCTTGTTCATTAAAGTTGAATTTGAATGTGGTGAGCCTCACAGAATTTAAACTGGCCTTAGTAGTAGTTGATAGAATTAGACTTTAAGTGCATCTTAACCCACAAAACTGACCCGATAATAGATGAAATAAAATGTTCAAAAAAGTTCGCTAAGATAGATTTTAATTTGGTTCTGATACCATGTTAAAAATGAACTTTAAATTTAACTCAACTCAACTTCTGATCTATCGACAAAATGAACTTTAAATTTAACTCAACTCAACTCCTGATCTATCGACGATGTTAGAGTCGATGTTAGAAAGTTTTGGAAAGTCGACGTTGGACTTCCAATGGTAAGTAATAGTGATGTGAATCACTGTGCATAATAAACTATGTACATATCCAACATGGAGATTTCTTAGGCTGAGCTTAGTTTGAATATGTTAGAATGAACTTAACCATATATTTAAGTTGGCATTCTCTTGAACCAAATATAGAAGCTGTAAATTTGACATGTTATAATACGTGTTGGTGAGAGATAATAGGAAGGATGATTTTTGGTAGATATTAATGGGTGAAGGATGTTCTGAAACAGATTGACAGCGCAAACAGGCATGGGATATTGTTGGAGATGGTGCAGGTGTTGGCAGAGCTTGATCTCGTCGTTTCCAAATCATACATTTCTTCTGATGGTGGATGGGTAATGGATGGTTAGTATTTGCTTGCCAATGTTAATCCTTATTTTCTGTAATCCTGTTATTTTCCATAACCATTTTTTAAAATAAAAGGGAAATACAAAAATATTTTTTCATAAATTAATTTAATTTGTGTATGAACTAGTCCGTAAAAAAAGGAAGATCTTAACTGAAAAAATCTAATTAGCTTTCCCAACAAATAATCCTATTAACAATAGTCATGAAAGCATTAACTAATATCAACTTAAAAGTAATTTTTTCCGATATTTATATAAAAATAATTCTCTGATTTTCAACCAAAAATTAACTTCCGATCAATATCAACTAAAATTTTTTTACTTAAGACGATCAAAGTAGTCCCACTATATCTTTGATAGAAAAATAAATATTGACTAACATTTACTCTCAATAATGTTAGTCGATCTGATTGATATTAATTGAAAAATAACATTGATTAACATCAATGGAAAAGAATCTCAATTGGTGTTAACAACAAAGAAGTTATGTGACACTAAGAAAAATATATCGCTAATGTTAATGAAGAAAACATTGATTAATATTGTCCACTTGAACTTGAAAGAGACCATCACCAAATGTTTAATCGATGAAGCTATGACGTGAGTCAAGCCATGATGTTCCGACTAGAGTGAAATTTAGATTTCAACCCCATAAATAAATCTGGCTCATCTGTATTGAAAAAAAATTAATTTTTTCAAAAGTGGATTAAACTGAGTCTAACTCACTTAATCCATGGGTTAAATGACTTTGAACCGGGTTGAAAGTGGGTTAACCCACTTATCCACCAACATTTATTTATATTGTTTTTAAATTTTTTTATTATAATTATTTAGTATTTCTAATTTTATAGGTTCATAATTTCATATTTTTAAATGTTACACTGTTGTTCAATAATATCTGAATAGTTTGAATATTTAATTAGTTTGTTTGTCATATCATATACATTCATACTTTAATCTTTAACTATTATTTCTATAATAATATTTCGAGAATTAAGTGGACATTTTGATTTCACTATTATAAAAAATAAATTAAGTTAATTTACTCTCATTGTAATACAAAAAATATATAAAATAAATTACAAAAAGAAAAAAAAAATTGTAAGTGAGTCAACCCACTAACCCATCAACCCGTGGTAGATTGGGTTAGATTGTAAAATTTCTAAATCATACAAAAGGTGAGTCAGATTAAACTGATCATTTTTAACTCAACCTGTGGTGAACCAACCTATGTGAGTTGAGTTAGCTCACTTTGACACCCTTAGTTTAACAATGATGAACCAACCAAATTTCTAAAATGAAATGAAAAAAAAAATTACAAAACAGATAGAACAATTTAAAAATTTTACTTTCTTTATAAGACTTTTTGAAATGATTTAGTTTTAAGTATTTTTCTAATAAAGTTATAAAATTATGAAATTTTAATTTTTGAATTCTTTTTCTCAAAACAATGTATTTTATCATAAAATATCTCATTTTCTTTTAAATAATATCCTTTATAAATGTCTCATTAAAAACATGCTGAGATGGAAATGGGGGAGAGAAATTTAGTAGGATGAAATAAAAGAAAGAGATCCATCTTCCTCCCACCTTTTTCTTAAAATGCTATTAAATTATTTATTTATTTATTTGCTTAAAAAATGTCTTCGGTTCTTGGTAAAATGTTGGGACACATTAATCTCCTTATATCTATATTTTTGGAAAAAGAAATTCTTGAAAATTTTCACATTTATATAATTGTCATCAATCCATACATTTTCTTGAAAATCTCAGACTTCTCATATATAATATTATAACTTAATGTCTTTCCTAGAAACTAGTTTCTTGTATTATTTATGGCTGCCACCAGGACAACTTCGTCTGGTTCATTATTCTTGATCATAGTAAAAAATGTTAGAAAAAGAGAACATGATGTTACACGGAAGAATTAAGTAGCATTAACAAAAGGTTTATCACTTATTGTATTCCTTGAAACTTTGAACAAGGAAGATTTCTCTCTTTTTTTTTTTTTTCAGTCTCCTTAAAAGAATAAGCTCGTAGAAGATAGGAAAGGGGAATCTATGACCGCAATGGTAATAGTGGTGTATGTGAGTGGCTGCATCTTCCTAATATAAGATATGTTATATTTCTCAAAATAATAATAAAAATTTATTTAGGCCCTGACACCATTAAATTTATTGAACTCAATTTTATTTTACAATATGAAAGACTAACGAAGAAGAAGATGTGATGTATTAGTTTATTTACGAAGCATAGTTTATAAGATTAATTTTTTATTTTAATAAAGTTGTTTATTATGTAAGCATGAATGAAATGGCCTTTCCTTGATGGGTCACTGTTGACTGAACGTTGCAGCGTTCCACGTGACGGATCAGTTTGGACACAAGCTCACTGACAAAGGCCTCGTCCATTACATTCAGCAGGTCATCACGTCTCTCTCTGTCTCCTAATCTCAACTATACAACCTACTTTCAACATTTTATTTAATTTCAAAATTCTCAATTTTCTTATGCTTCAAAAATGACCATTATTAATTTATTTTTCATCATTATAATTTTTATTTTTGTTTTCATCATCAATTTTCTACTTATTTGATGGACTAAATTACATGATTAATCTAACAGGAAGTGATTTTATAGGCTCTGTGTGAAGCTAGAAGCAGCAAAGGAATTTCAAACGATTTAGAGCTCCGAAGTTGCAATGGACTACCAGGATCCAATTTGTCAGTGTCCGCGTTGAACTTTGCCATAGAGTTGACCACGAGGGACCGGCCGGGCCTGTTTCTAGATATATCAACTGCTCTACTGGGCCTGGGCTTCAACATCAGCTCCGCAACGGTCTGGACCCACAACGAAAGGGCGGCCTGCATCATTCATGTGGAGGACGTAAACAAACTTGGGCCGATCCACGTCGCCGAAAGTTTGGCCCACTTGCAGGAGGAGCTACTGAAGGTGGTCAAGGCCCGAGACGGGGAAGAGGAGAAGAAAAGAGCGAGGCTGAGGCTGAGGAGAATCGCCGCTGGGCGCAACCATACAGAGCGGCGACTCCACCAGATGATGTACGACGACGGGGACTACGAGATGTGCGGCGCGTGGCAGGGCGAAAAGGAGAATGGACGTGACGGTATAGAGGTGTCGGTGGGTAGTTACGCGGAGAAAGGGTACTGGGTGGTGAACGTGAGGAGCAGGGACCGCCCTAAGCTTCTATTTGATACTGTCTGCATCCTCACCGACATGCAGTACGAGGTGTTTCACGCAGCTGTTATCACCAACACCTCCATGACCGACCAGGTACTTCTTTCTTATTGCGCAAAATATGCTTACACAGTTACACACCCATTGCTATTTGACACTCTCAAGAGAGAAAAACGAGAAGGTTTAAATCACAAATAATATATTATTTTCACAACTTTCTTTTATAATTCAAGTAATATTTTCTAAGTAATTTTAAAATATAAAAAAATAGAAAATCACTTAAATTATATCATCTCAAATTATAAATAAAATTTATCAAAATTTAAGTGTTAAAACAGCATCTATCTTTATAAGAAGAAAGCTCCGGGATAATATGAATGTCAAATACATTACCTATTTTTTAGTTACATGGTTTGATTAATAAGAAAAAGGGTAAAGAATAAAATCGTTTTGTATTAAAAAGTATTTTATGAATTTAATTAGAATGCATATGAACTGAAATGAAGCCACTGTGGATGATGAAAAGTTTAACAATTATAAAAGCTTTTATGTTATTATTAAAATTTACAAATTAAATCTCTCTAAAATTTATACTAATGTATTTTCATTGTTACTTAAAAGAAAAAAAACAAAAGCCCTCTTCAAATAAAAATACATCTATATTACAACTAATACTAATAATATACATTAATATTTTAAATAAAAAGGTAAAAAAATTAAAATATTAATATTTTAAGTTATATACCGGTTTCTTTTTTGCCGTCAAAATATCTTTCGAAGTTAAGAAATAAATTGATATTATATAAACATATTAAGTTAATTAGGGAAAAAAAATCAGAACAAAAGAGAGAACATGGGTCACCTCAAACTCTATTTAGTACTTAAACAGTAAAGAAAAAAGTGAATGGCAGCATGATAAATATTACCAGAGATGTATCTATATATCCCTACTGAAGCCTATTATGGTTAAAGGAGCTAAAGCATTAATGCACTGAAATAATAAATAGAATTTTTGTTAGAGGTGATTGTAATTGTTAGTGACATGTGACGCAGGAGTACTTCGTAAGACGAAAAGGTAGTTTGGATTTGGAGAATGAAAGCGAGAGACAAAAGCTGGCCCTGTGTTTAATCGCTGCCCTAGAGCGCAGAGTCTCGCATGTACGTTTTGTTTATTTATTTATCTGTCTTGCGTGACATTGTTTGGAGATTTTGATGGTAAGAAAACATAAGCGTAATAGAAGTAGTAAACGAGGATGTTTGTATTTGGAGCAGGGATTGAAGGTGGAGATTCGCACTGAAAAGAGAATGGGACTACTCTCAAAGGTGACGCGTGTGATTGGTGAGAATGGACTCTCAATAGCAAAGATGGAAATAGGAGTAGAGGGTGAGACAGCGATAGGATCATTCTACCTTACAAATTGTTCAGGTGAAGACGTAAACCCAAATATAGAAGAGTTGATGAGAATAGAAACTGGTGGCTCCGTTACTGCAAATTATATCTCACCCTATAGGGTTCCTAAACCTATGTTATCATCATCCAGTAGAAGTAACATGCATGAACGCAAGAGTAGTTCACATGTTAGACGAAAACCTTCTCTTGGAAGCATGTTATGGTCTCAGCTGGAGTGCCTCACCCATAATTTCCGCCCTATTTAATTCCTCCAAAAATAACCACTGTAAATATTATTCTCTTCATCTCAGATGGTAATTGCAGATCATTGTAAGTATACTAGTTACCGCACGTGTGCAATACACACGGATTTATCCTTTTTGTTCAATATATATATATATATATATATATATATATATATATAACAATCAATTCATATGTATAGAAATCATAAATAAGTATGTTTACTACGGATAATGTTGGAAAAACCTCAACACATAACAGATAATCAAACAAAATCTAGATCAAATATTTTCTAAATATATAGTATATAAATAATAAAATTTATAAAACAGATAAGGAAATAACTATATTAGAAGTGAATTTTAAGCCTAATTCAATCACACAAAATTGATTTGTAAGGTGAAGTTTGCATCCACTTATATATTGTGAATTGACCTTATTTCTAGTTGATGTGAGAGACTTCCAACAACACACCAAAACTTTTAACATGGAAAAACCTTTTAATATAAAGAAAAAACCCACAAACCTTATTCAATAAAAACTTTCACTAATAATAATTAATGGGTACACCCCAAATTCTCTTGGATATTTCAACTTTTTTTTTCTATATCTCTCGCTCTATTTTTTTTCTTTCTTGTCAAACCTCAGACAGAGAGAAACATCTCATGTTTCTTATAACAGTGTTGTGCAATTTAATATACATAAGAAAAACATGATCTCGCGTTATAAAGAATGTATATGTAAATTATATAATGGGCCAAAAATCCATAAAAAATATCTGATTTTATTTTTCTTAATTAAATCGGTACGAACTAATACTATTAAATTAGTAATCACCTGACAGATAATTCATATCAAACCTTCACTCTAAATCTGCTATCACCGATATATTATATAATACTATTTGTTTTCAATATTCTATGGAAATAAACAATTCCATCTACCAATATTCTAACCAATGAACACAACCCAGAACATTAAAATCAATTTCTTAAAACAAGTATATATAGTCTATGGACACACACATTCTATAAAGCATCTTATTCAACTTGATTAAATTTACACTAAAAATTATTTATAGTTAAATTTTAAATCAATCATACAAAGTTGGGTTTGATAAACATTATGAAACTAGAGATGGAGTAACACAGTAAAAATGGATAAGCCTATCTTTTTGTCAATTAATTTATACAAATGAATATATACTAAATATAAAATAAAGTAATATTGATATATGGGTGTATTGCTATTAAACTTTACCAAAACTTAATTCTTTTACATAAGGATATATATTTTATCTTGCATAAATATTATCCTATTTCTTTCCATTGTTCACTGCTAATAGATTTTAATTGCCTGGCCCGAAACTAATGTTTTCATATATAGCAAATTGTTTTTTCATAAACCGTAAATTGCAATTTATATAAAGCTACTTTACTTTATAATATTATAATCAATCAAAAAATAAAATATTCATTCCTTTTATATTATTTTATTCTTTAATTTTTCATTCTAGATAAAACTCTTAGTTCACACATATTTTCCGTCATTCTACTCTTTGTATCCATATTTATATATGTTATCTTCTTCTTTTTCACATAATTTTTTTTTTCTACTAAACAACCATAAAATTTGTAAAATTCTTGCTGTTATTACATTTTTGTAAGACTTACATAGCCTCCCTCCCGCGCGCTCACACACGTATTTTGTATATAGGAGCATGAAAGTTTGACCGTATAAATTTTGTCTACAAGCTATCACTTAACAACAATGAATAATATTATTTTATTTTAAAATTGAGCATTGCTAGTCTATCTTACGTGTCTCTAATCATTGAGTGACATCTAGAATCACTTTATTTATTTATTTTATTATGGATATAAATGTAATTTTCCGTTCAATAACCCCCAAGTTTCAGAAAGATATTGTACTTCTTCGAAACATGGCTTCTATATCTTCCATTCTCAATTACAATGGGATTGGACTCTCCCCTTCCCATGTATCTCATGGGAGGCTAGAGGCAGATCTTAAAAGAAATTATAAATTGAAAGTAAGAGAAGAAAGTTAGGCCACAACTTATCATTTTTCTTTTGCATATTATATAAGTATGGTCCTTCGACAATACAGTGGAACATCATATTAGATCACTAAATTCCCACACTTATTATACATTTACTTCTGATTAAGATTAGCTTTGCGAGTTAATTTCAATCATTAACTTTTAATATAGTTGTTTAGAACAACTTTTGATCAAACATGCTACTTTATATATCTAACAAGCAAATATCCGGGTATAAAGACAATGGATGAAACAAAAGAGATACAGAGATAATCAAGGTACATAACCTCACACACTAAAGGGTCGGTAACAGTTAGTTAGTTTGTTATATTGTTGGCACTCGACTACGCCCCAAAACAGTAACAACAAAAAAATAAAAATAAAGTAGATAATGGAATAGAAGTACATATGAATAGCATATGGTGTGCAGAAATTAGTGATAAAAGTCCTAAAGAACCTTCCCCGCTTCCAAACTGGTGACATCTCTTGGGCTCAAAAGAGGAAGGAAAAAGAAAGTACTATAAGAAGTTGGTGAGAGCAAATTCATGCCAAAGTCCAAGTCCTGGTACCATTTAGTGCACGTGTCTGCGCTTCCTTCATTTTGCTTCTGGGGCACATTGGGAACGCCGAGGGAAGTGCCAGCACGTGCGACGTTGCTTTGAAGAAGCTGTTGCTCACGTGGCTGGGGCTTCTGCTCGGGTGCACCTGTGAGCTGCTGAACCACGTCGCGGAAGTTTACAGCGTCCACTTTGTACACTTTGGCCGGTGTTGGTGGCATCGGTGCCACCGGTGCCTTCTTCCTGGGCTTCGCCGATGGCTTCCTCACGGAGTGGAGCCAGGAATTGTGCGACTGAAGAGGGTACACTAGCTTCATCAGCCCCTTGGATTCATCAGGGTTTTGGGTCAAGTATGAAGAGTTGGACGAGGAAAAAGAACTAGAATAGGCTTCCATGATGACAACGTCGTGAAAATTTAATAAAAGTGCTTTTGCTTTTCTGTTTTCTAGTTACGATGCAAAATGATTGAATTGTTTGAGTTGTGATCACAAACTGATCGACTATGAAGATATATATTTATGGATTTTTATGATTGTGGGCAACAATTGTGGCGTGGTGTATTGAATTTCAACAAAGACCAACGACTTAAAGATGAGGCAGCCGGGGAATGAATGGGGAGTCTGGATGTGTGGGAGAAATTCAAACGAGGATTTTGTCGTGACCGTCGGCGGATATAATAAAATATGCAGGAGATGGTATTTGGTCAAAGGAATAATGAGTTGGATGAAGAAGCAATTAATAATAGTGTTTGTAGGTTTTGAAAATGGCTTCAGATTTGTCTTTGTTAGAAGTATCACAGGAGAGAAATATATATGTACACGTGTGCGCTGAAGTCATGCTATGCAAAGGTCTAAGGTGAGTGAGATCGAGATTCAAGATTCAACGTGAGTTGAGTGATTACTTGAAAAGAATGAATGGAAGAGAGAAAAGAATAGCCGCCAGACGAGAGTGGTGTGGTGGGTCCTGTCCTGTCGTGTCGCATTCGGAGGGAACTAACAGGTTATGCCAACAACGGGGATAGACCGCGAATGCTCTTCCTGCCACTCATTTTCTTCTGGAAAATTATATTTGCCTCCAATTTGTTTTTTTTACTTTTTTTTTCGTTTTCTTTTTCCGTAACTTAACGTGGATTATTAATTATTTTAAAAAAATAATAATATATTAATCAATAATTTATATTAAATTATTTGAAAAGTTAAATAATAAGAATTAAAAAAATAAAAGTTATAATATCGTTATCTTTTTTAAATTTTCAAATTTCGATTTAATTCTTGAACATGTTTATATAAGTTATGTCCACATCTTCTCAAATCTAAAATACTCGTCATGCTGGTTGTTGAAAAACGATAGATCATTAAATCATTTCATCATCTGTATTCACACAATATATCACCATTTTACGTATATACATTTGGCTTTCTTTTATTTCTTAGTTAACAAAAGTACTTTTTTTTTTTTTTGGTATTTTTTTTTTTTTTTTTTTTTTTATTAAAAAAATTTTTTTTTTTTTTTTTTGGTTTTAAGTACAAAATACATTCGTATCTTATTTAATTATTCTTTTATGATTATAAAATGATAGATACCATACCAGGATACATAATTGCTTCCAATTAAAATTTCCCCGTCCCCACTTGCATAAACAATTAACATTTAAACATATTCACGTGCCAACTTGGATATTTAACATTCATGCTGGCTAATAATGTTTTGACCGACTAGTCCCATATTAAACATTATTAATACAAATTAGAATTATTTTTTTTCTTTCGAAATTTAGATTAATTTAATTTTTAAATTTTAGAAATATGTAAAATTAGTCATTTTAACCAAATTTTGTTAAATTTATTTAACGTTTCAAACACGTTTTATGATAACAATTGAGTTATTCATACCATTTACCATTTAACACATTTTCGTTTCAATGTTAGCTATTTGACATATTTTAGCTTTAATTTTAGTTGAAAAACGCGTTTCAAACATTAAATAAACTTAAGAAAATTTGGTTAAAATGACTAAATTCACATGTTTTCAAAGTTGGACTAAATTTGGTCAAAATTATATACTGAAAGTTAAGGGACTAAAAACATATTGATAGAGAAGTATCTCTTGAGCACATACAAGAAGAACTTGAGGAGGAACTTTCAACAATAAAAGAATATGAAGACATAAAGATCGTACAATTAAAGGATAATTTAAATAATTAAATTTAGTTGTGTAAATGATCCAACTTATCTTTTTTAATTTTATTTTACCTTTTGTTATCTTTTGATACCTTTTGAATTTTAGGATATTTTTCTATATCTTTTGATATTTTGAATATCTTTTGATATTCTTTTTCTGTTTTATCTTTTTATCTTAAGGTTCTCGTCAAAGACAAGAATCTTTTTGGCGAATCTTCCTTGACTTATCAAAGATTGAGATCTTTGTAGCGCCACTATTATTTGGTTCTTATCAAAGACATGGATCTTTGTGACGAACCTTCATTCAACTTGTCAATCTTATTAATTGTGGCATCTCTATTATCAATTCTTATCAAAAAAGGATATTTTTGTGACAAATCTTCCTTTGAATTATCAATCTTATAGATAATACCTCTCTATTTCTGTCTTATTCTGCATTCTTTATTCTTATTTTAATTACCTTTTTTATAGAAAAAAAAATTCTAAAGTTAAAAAAGACTGTCATCTTTCCGATAAGATTCAAATCACATATTTAATCCTTATAAATATTTACATTGCTTGACGAACGTAATAGACGGCGTTTATTTTTCGAACCCTCGTAACCTTTTGAAAAAGACATCTTCTCAAATAATTTCTTAACTAGTAAACAAATTGTAAATATAGTATATATCAACTATCAATACATCACATAAATATATATTTTAATATGTTTTTCTATTATATAAAATTATCATTTCTATGTAAACGATATGTCTTGGTTCAAGAAATTATTTTATTCCTTCTCTCTAAATATATCTTTAAGTATATATAACATCTAATTATATTTTATTCTAATAGTCTCTCTTAACATATAAGATCTTCTTCCCTTATTTTAAGTGAGACAAAATAGGCTAATAAGTTAAAACCTTTTAAATTAGAAGAATGAATTTCTACTTATAGACTTGGTCTTATCTCTTATTATAATTTTCATGTTAAAAAAATGATTTTTTTATATATTTTAATTTGATGTTTAATTATCTAACTTTTATTTGTATTTTTAACGCATCTATTTGGCCTGAAGTGTGTAGATTACATCGATCATAAAATATTCTTCTTATTCTATTGTTATTTTAAGTCATGAAAATATTATTTTTATTTTCTAATTTCCGTTTTCATAAAATATTGTTCTTATTTATTTCTATTGTTATTTTAAGTCATGAAAATATTATTTTTATTTTCTAATATCCGTTTTCATAAAATTATTAAAAATAACAATTAAATAAGTATTATTTTTTATATGAATAGTATGAATTAAAATTCCAATTTCTATTTGAATGTTATGGCACGTGCGTAATTATGGTAGATCTCAAAAGTCTATACAAATTGACTATGCTATCCGAATGGTAAAGAATTATGTTCAATTTGTTGGAAATTTGTCTAAGAAAATATTTGTATAACAATACAACAAATTTTATGGTGCTGAAATTGTTTTTTTATGTTGGTACTCAACTTAGTAAATTTTCTTCCAATATTCAAGTTCTTTGGTAGCCTCTTATGGCTAATTAGACCAAAGCAAATATAGATGGTGTTAGAAGAGATTGTCCTAGATACACAACGTGTGCATTGTAAATGTAGTAGAAGAAAATATATTGGTACTTTCTTCTTTTTTTTTTTGGGCGTACATAATTTTATTCATGCAGAATTAACAAGGTTATTTTGGCGGTAAAATATGTATAAAGTGTTAATTTCAAGAAGCTTTGGATTGAATATGATTTTTATTTGATGCATTAGGCTTTCCCTTTTGTTTCGTGGTATTGAGAGAAAGATGAAGAAAATGCTTTCACTTGTGTATAAATATGCAATTTCAAGTTTCTCATATTTTTTTAGAAAGATATCCATTGTGCAAATAAATTGACTACTTTGATTTTAGTAAACCGAGAATGTTATATTTGATATCCTAGCTTAATGTCAATTCTAAGTTTACTCTCCTTTCACATGAACTTGATCAACAAATAAATTCACTATGTTTTCCTCTTAGGATATATTTTTTAAACAAAATCGTTTAAGATTGATCATCAAGGCTCCCTATAAATTTTCATAAAACCTTTAAGACATAAAAATGATTTTGATTAGAGACTGATAAAGTTTTTTTTGTAACTTACATAACATGTGGAGTAAAAATGTCATTTTTAATAAGTTTTATTCAATTTAGAAAATGTTGGGACAAATAGATGAATAAAACTTGAGTATTGTGTGTGTGAAATAATGGGTAAACTTATTTATGACATTTACAACATAATATTATTTAAAATAATTAAATATAAAAATATTTAATACTATTTTTAATATTTTGTACATCATTACGATTCATAAGTGGTTATTCATGATGGTCAACTATCAAAATGTCATGAAAGAAAGAGATAAAATTGTTAAAGATAAATTATATATTTTGGTTCATTATTAAACAAGTAAATGGTGACAAAGGAAAAATGAATTAATTTTATACATTAATTAAAATAATGTTGTAATAGGGGTTAGGTAAGAGAAAATTAAACTAGTTAAATTATTATTATTGAGTTTATGATTGACGATTTATTATGGTATGCTAAATTATTATTGATCATTTAAAGACAAAAAATTATTTAAAATTTTTAAAAAGTACACCTTACTGTAATTTAAAAAATATTATGATGTTTTTACCTAACATGAAATGAAATTAGAAGTTGATGTCACATTTATTTTATATATATATATATATATATATATATATATATAATATTAAATTAATGTAATATTTCAAAAACCTAAAAGACAACCTACAATAATTCTTTTTACTTGATGAATTAAGGAATTTACCTTCGGCATAAAATGTGTTACTTAAAATAAGATGGAACAACAAGAATGAAAAGAACTCATTTATTTTTATTGCATAATTTTGAAAAGATTACACCTTCTCCAAATTATGATTTTTTTTTAATCATAACCAATACTTGACTACAATTGGATTTATACAACAGACTTATTGTTCTTAGAGTTAGAATCAACATCCTTGGGAACAATTTTATTCCAAAACCAATGTGAAGTCCAAAGTAGATTCATTTCTTCAATGGGAACGTTCTTGGTTTCGGGTAAAAGTAATGCAATGAAGATGGTCATGATAACCACAAATCCTGCGAAGAAGAAGAACAAACCAAACTTCAAGTGACAAAGCATGG
>Ga0214544_1002723_pt1 | contig 36959 bp, 17 predicted proteins | sample CNSS3metaG_FD_160074 | JGI IMG/M metagenome (GOLD analysis project Ga0214544, IMG submission 160074) | Root nodule microbial communities from cowpea collected in UCLA plant growth center, Los Angeles, California, USA - CNSS3 | ecosystem: Host-associated > Plants > Roots > Nodule | place: USA...
AAAGGGAGCTCATTTCGGGATTTTATTAATTAATAGTTATGAAAGAGAAAATTAATGTTTTGATTGAATTTGTTTTTTTTTTAAGTAATGTTCAGAAAATAATGACATATAAGTTATGAACGAGGATGAGAACAAATATTATATTTTGGTCAAGAATCCTTTGAGTCTTACAAAATGACTTAAAACATGAGATTTGTATTAATAATTTGGGTCATGCATATATGTTTACAAAATTACATGTTAGTCTGTTGTTCATATTATCTTTTTCAATTATTAATACATTGATTTAAATGTACAATAGAAAATATTTAGAAATTTAATTTAACTATTTAGAAATTTTGAAATTAAGATCATGAACAAAATAAAATTTTTAAATTGATTCATATATAAGCACACATAGATACCTTTTAACTTAGTTGTGAAAAATATTATTAAAAATTAATAACGTCATTAGTTGGCAATCAATCACGTAAGTGTCATTTTTAGTTGTTGATTATGACAACCTGACATAGAAGCATATTAAATTACATCGTTTAAAAGATTAACAGAGAAATATATTGGTGTTGATTTATTAGATAATGTTATTTGTCTAAAATAATGAATATTAAGAGATGATTTCACACAAGTGAAATTACAACGACCTTTAGAAAGTAACACACTTCCTTAATATAAGGAGTTCCAAGTTGACTTCAAAAAGTTCACAAACATTATGCGAACCTTGTTCAAACTCTTCCTTTATTGCTAAATATTGGGTTAGTGTTTCTTAACGATAACAAGCTTTCAAATCATATAAGTAATTGCAATAATTTTAATTATTTCACAAATTTTAACAATTTCCAATATATTTTATCTATCAATAAATAAATCTGTTTATTTTAGTGATCCTAACTCCAAGAAAAAATTATGTTGAAGATGTTTGAAATTTAAATTGTATGTAATGTTATTGTAGGTTTTTCGTCTTTCACATGTTTTGTAGTCAAACAAAACTCAGTCTTGCGTTACAATATGCATGAATCTTCCTATTTTTTTATTTTTTATTTTTATGTCCAATACCAATTCCAAAGTGTTTTACATGCTCTTCTTAAATCCAAATACATGCACCAAACTCACTATATTATAATCTAATATATAAAATTAACCAACCTTATTCTAATGCGATTTTTATTTTATAATAACACATATATACTTTTCTTATTAAATTTATTATATTTGCATTTAGTTTAGTTCTTTATAGTAATTTCTTTATTACCTACATCTTATTTTAAAAATAACTTTTAAAAACTAAACCATTTTCTTAGATTTTAGAAACGGATAGGTAACCAAAGTTAGGCTACATTACTACACATGATGATGCACATAAAAAATGAAATAACAAATGATAAATTAATTAATAGTAATCTTGATAATAAATTTCGTTGTTATAGAAAATTCATTTAACATCATTTTTGTAAATCTTTTAAGATGGTTCTTAAACAAATGTTCAATAAAGTGTTATTTAAAATATGGAGTTCTAACATTATTTGTTAAGCAAATATTAAAAAACACTTTTGACATTTACTCATTTTATATTGATATTCAAAAGTCTCAACTTTTGATATTAGTTAAGGTGATGATCAATATTTATTGTCTTTTTTCGTTATTTAGAGGCAAATTATCTGAGAAAAAAATATATTGAATAAAAAATTGTATACTATTATAATAACTTTCAAATAAACATAATATTTTTAAGTTCAAACGTTTTCCCTTCATTTTTCATCAATTCTTTTTAAGAATTAGTTGTTGAAAATATTTAAACATATATGTAATAATATTTGTAAAAATAAAGTTAGTTGATGAAAAAAAATTTAAACTATCAGGCGGTATTAATTGGTTAAACCGACTCATAATTAAATATTAAATAAATATTAAATATTTCTTAAAATATCATAATTACAAGATCGTATTTTTATTACAAAATTATAACTTTTAATTTAATAATAAATATTTAATTCAATCATTAATATTAAAATTAATATTGTAATAAAAAATTGCGCTTAAAATACATCTTAAATACCGGATTGTTAAAAGTGATACCAATTATCTAATTATATCTAATATAGAAAAAAAATAGAGTATTCTTTATTTGTGGAAATTAAATATAATTGTCTTAATCTAATGATATTATTTTATTTTATACGTGTCTTAATCTAGTGATACCAATTTTTTTACTTAATTTTCAGGAAAAATTGAAATTAAAGTTTTAAATTTGGATTCAAATTTGGTTCTTTTTATTACAAAACAAAAGTAAGATTTGGATTAAGATTTCAGATTTTAGTTTACAAATATTCTTTTAAATAATTTTTGCATTAATATATTAAAGTTTTAAGTGATTAAGTTTACACATTCTTAGAATAATTATTCTTAGAGTGAAATTTGAGTTTAAATCTCATATCGAGGTAAACATAAGAAAGTTAAACATTTTATAAGAATAAAAATTTATAAATTCATTGTTTCATTCGTATTGTGTTAGAAATTTTATATTGATTGGACATAAGACAATATCATACTATATAAATGAAGTACAAACATCACTTTACAAATCAGTTTTGTAGGTTTGAGTCAGACTTTAAAGTTTACTTTTCTAATAGTATCAAAGTTATTGTTTAAAAAATTTATCTTAGTGAAATTAATTTCTAGTTCCACACACAAGAAATATATATTTCTCGATATAAGGAGGTGTGGAGTTGAGTTAGGCCTCTCTTCTCAAAGAATTATCTCCTCAAAAATAAAACATAAAAAAATTATAGAAAATTCTGGTCTTAATTTTTTTCCCATATATATAACTTATATATAAATAAAAGTTTGTTTAGTTTTAGTAAATTTTATGTATTTAAAATTTTCAAAATTTTCTATTTTAAACAGTTTTTTAAAGATTACCTACCCATCTCGGATGAACTCATCACCTATATGGATTAATGATGAAAAAGTACTTAAAACATTTTACAAATAAAATCAAATTATAATATATAAAATGGAGATAAAATTCATTTTATGAATATTTTATAAGATTGAATTGAGTTTAAATATATAATTAGTATAATATTAAAATTTTAAGAGTCTCCCCATTTTTACATCGGATGTTTTTTGTGTGAGAAAATGTGTATCCAAAATCTCTTACTAACGAAATTAAATTATATATAGATAGAGATAATTTTATTTTGAATAAATTAATTTTTGTGAAATTGAATTAAAACATAAGTTAATATTATTTTATATATTTAAGGTTAAGATGGTTGAGGTGTAAGAAGGGTGGGTAGAGGTGTTGTTGTGAGGTAGGTGTATTGGTATTTGGGAAAATATAAATGAAATGACAAAGGAAGGAAGAAAGTATTAGTAGAGATTTTAGCATTTCAATGTCTGGGGTTTTCCTCTGCGATGTACAGAACCAAAAGCTATAATTTTCAAGTTTATCCTCTTAAATATGAGTCAAAGAATAAAAAGAAATAAGTTTCATTGATAACTTCTTACTTGAACCAAAAAATTCAAAAAAACTTCAGTATTTCGACGTAAAACTATTTTTATTTTCTTGTTATATCATATATTTGGTTTTTAAGAACTTAAGAAATTGTATAGAACGGTCCATATCTCTTGTATTAATTTTACAAGCGTGAAGAATTTTGTAATTATTAATAAAATTAAATATGTTTTTAGTTATTGATTTTAGATGAATTTTGGAATTAATCTATTTTGAAATTTTAGATCAAGTGTTTTATTTTCTGAAATACATAAATTTAGTTCTTTTAATCAAATTTTATTAAATTTATTTGATATTTCAAATATTTTTCATAATTATATTTGACTTAACACTAAAAAAAAATATGTCAAATAGTATAAACAACTCAAATACAATCTTAAAACGCGTTTTGAAATGTTAAATAAATTTAACAAAATTTGATTAAAAGAACTAAATTCATACATTTAAAGAAAATAAAAGACTAAATTGGTCCAAAATTTTGAAATGACTAATTCCAAAAAGTAACTAAAAATTAAGAAAAAAAACATATTTAACCATCTTATTAATAAGTTAATGACTATGATTATGTAAGAAAATAACGCAGAGGATGGATGATTAAAAAATTTAAGTATAGTATTTTTATCACATCCTCGTCTATCCGTAACAAATATACGTGTACTATATCTGTATTCTTTTTCTTATTATTTTAATTAATTACTTTTTTTTAAATTATAAATTATCTAAAAAAATATGATATAATTAAATATTTAATATTAGAGAAATATTATTTTATTTTTTATATCAAATATTTATAAATATGTTATAATTCTATGTATTCCAAATTAAAATATTAAATAAAATTTTATGATAATTAAAATATTTTTCAATTTTACAAACGTTAATAAAATAAAATTTAATAAAAATTTAAAATATTCATTTAAACGAAATCGTACAAAATCAAAAAATTAAAATAATAATAATTACATCTTTCATTTTTTAAACTTCATTAATATATATATATATATATATATATATATATATATATATATAATATTTAATAGTGTATATAGTAATTAATATTGTATATATAAAAATAATAATTATTATTAATAATATATGTATGTATATAGTAATTAGTAATAATAATATATTTAAATATGTATAATAATTAATAATAATAATTAAAGTTGTGTTTAAATTTAATATTTTTACCTTATTCAATAATTATTAAAAATATTAAATTTTAATAATATTTTAATTATTATAGATATTTATATATGTTTTTATTATTATGAATTATTATATGCATATATTAATAATAATAGTATATATTATTATTTTTTTAACAATATTTTAGTTATTATACATGTTTATATATAAATATATATATATTATTGTTTATTATATATATTAAAATATTCTTGATGGTAAAAATAAATAAATAAATATATATATATATATATATATAATATTAAAATTTAATATTTTTAACTTATCCAATAATTAATATTTTAATAACCTTTAAGCTTTATCTATTAAACTTTTTTTAATCTATCACATAACTGAAATTATTCATTTATTCTAACAAAATTAATCTTTAAATTCACTTACTTTCATTTAAATTCATTAATATTCATCCCTCCATTTACCCAAAATTCATCTTCTAATATAGAAGATTCTACCCAAGATAGGCAAAAATCATCTATAATAATAATAAAAAGGATTTCCTCTTTTATTGTCCACATTTCATAATACCAATTCTACCATTTATAATATAATTATTTATTATTTTTTTAAATTAATGGTTATTTTTATCTATTTTCTATAAAATTGTTTATCTTAATTTTTTTTATTCATCAATAATTAATTTTTTTATTCATTTCACTTTATTTTTAACATTTCACTTTATTTTTAATAAATATAAATTTATTTTATATATTAATTTAATAATATTACATTATTATCATCTACTAAAATACTATCATTTATATTTAAAAAATTGTATACTAAAATACTATCATTTATATTTAAAAAATTATGAGTAATATAAATACGGGGTATTGTGATTGGATTACAGTATTGCAGCATTTTATCTGATCTATCCTGATTTAAGCATCGAAATGAATTAAACCGGATGGATGGTTTGGATAACGAAGAACCTTTCCGGTGAGGAACCGAAGACCGAAGCTATAAAACAGGAATGTACCACCGACCTTGTAGAAACAAGCTTCTTATTATTAAATTAAACATAAGCTTGATAAGTCAACCATTGGAACAACAATTTGTATTTATTTTGAAATTCCACAGTAAGTCACAACCGATGTTGGTATCACCAAACTTATTAGTCTTACTAAAAAGCTACAACAACAACAACATGCAGGTACAAAACGATTCAAGTGCTGATGAAAGAAAGGGAGTCAGCAAATTTCTGAGACTTGATCCCAATATACTCCTTCACAGTCACATCACGAAAACGAGCAACAGAGTTAAGATCCGACGGAGAGATAACATAATCGGTGGGCGGAGAGTAGAAATAAGCCATGGAGTAACGTTCAGTGTCCTGATTCGGCACCACGCGATGAAGAGGGCTGCAGAAGCGTGCATTGGACATGATGCGCGTGAAATCGCCGGTGTGAACAATGAGAGCGTTGGGGTGAGGGTGCACATGGATCCACTTTCCCTCCTTGAAGATCTGAAGACCGCTTGATTTGGCGTGAAGAATGGTGAAGATTGAAGTGTCGGTGTGAGGAGCCAAACCCATGGCCCGGTTCGGTTCGGGACAACATGGGTAGAAATTCAACTGCAGAGCCGTACTCACGTCGCTCGCACCGACCCACTTCCTTTTCTCCTCCGAAATCCCCAACACCTCCATCATCATATCTGTTAGTCTATCCGCTATGCTCCTCATTTGCTTCTCGTACTTCTCCATTCTGTCACTGCATGCAGCAAAAAAAAAAAACATAAGTGTTTGTGGAGAGAGAGAACAACAGCAACAACAACAACCAACAACGTTGTTGTGTTGCATGGTTGAAGTGAAGTGAAGAACTTACCAGAATGTTTGATAATCATGGGGCCATATCTTTTTGGCATCGTGAGAGGAGGAACCACCGATGATGGTGAATCCCTCGTACCACATGGCCTTTGAGAAGAAAGGTGAGATCCTTGCGTTGCCATAACCAGAGGCACTATCGGGGGATCTGAGAGCCTTCATCTTTTGTTCAGCAGGGAGAGAGAAGAGGCGTTGGAGTTCTTGTTCGGCCTCTTCGGTGACATCTAAGGGTATGCCATGGTTCTTCAGATGGAAGGCACCCCAGTTCTCGCATGCAAGGGCTATCAGTTTCTGGGCATTCGGATCCTTCAGGTCTATGATGGGTATGGATGATGTTGCAGAGAAATCATCATCATCATCATGAACGGGTTCAGACCATGAGTGAGAATCGGGTAAACTCGGGGAAGAAGAAAAGTCTATGGGGATGATATCACCCAGGGTAATAGGGTGTGCTTTGTATGCTTCATTCAGAGTATTCATTTTCGTTAAGCTCGTGTGTTGAGAGGGAGAAAGATATATGTATATATATAGATATAGGCACACAAAGTTGCGGGTTGGGACAAGTTTGACTCTTGTTGTTACAAAACAAAAGACAAATTTGGTTTCATATACTTGAAAGATAAACTGAATTATATAAAATAAATTTTATTTTAATACATTAATTTTGTGAAATTAAATTAGGATGTGTTAATATTATTTTTTATGTGTTTAAGAAAGATTGGGTTAAGATGGTTCATGTTAAAAGGGGTGGTAGGTGTTTTGGTATTTGGGAAAATATGAATGAAAATGACAAAGGAAGGAACAAAATATTGGTAGAGATTTTAGCTTCCCAAAGTGTTCAACATTATAAAATGGAAGAATGTCTGGGTTCTCCTCTGCAATGTACAGAACCAAAAAATTACAATTTTCAAGTTTATCCTTTTAAAAATGAGTGAAAGATAAAAAGAAATAAGTTTCATTGATAACTTCTTACTTCAAAAAAAAAAAAATAGTATTTTCAACTTAAAACTATTTTTATTTTCTTGTTATATCAGATATTTGGTTTCTTAGAAGTTCAGAAAATGTTATGCAGAACGGTCCCTCCCTGATTCTTGCCTCTTGGAAAAAAAATAAAAAATAAAAGTGGGGACCCATCCATGCTTATCTCTTGTATTAATTTTACTTGCGTCAGATTTTTTTATTATTATCGATAAGTTAATTACTACAGCGTGTGCATTATCATGTAAGAAAAATAACACAGAAAATGGGTGATTAAAAAATTTAAGTACATGCCAAAACATATTTTGGCTAAATTTTAATTATAAATTAATTATTCACAGAATCAGTTTCGAAAAGCAAATACTAACATGCTAAAAAAGACGTGTAAAAGACGAAGTCAAGAATAACCTGACTGAGAAAGATAATGTTCTGCCAAACATATATAAATATATTAGGTTACATAATTAGTATGTCTTTTAATGTAAAGACGAGATTTTGGGAAGAATCTGAATATACGTGTTTTTAGTCGATTCATATAACAAAGCAAGTAGATTTAATATAAATTTTATAAAAGTTAATATTGATTTGAATAAAGTGATAAATTAAAAAAGAAAATAATAAATAAAACTTTAAAATTATTAAAATATTTTTGATAATAAAAACAAAATTAAATAAGTATTAGATGAATTAAATTATTATTAATTATTATACATATTTTTTATTATTAATTATTATATACATATGTTAACCATTATTATTATTATTAGTATTTAAAACTATTTTAATTATTATACGTATTTATATTTTTATTATTATTATTATTAATTATTATATATTATGTAAGCGGTTATGGTTAAATATATATATATATATATATATATATATATATATATATATATATATATATAATATGAAGAGGGAACAAAAGTAAAATGATTATATATTTTTTAAAATTTTTGTAAAACTGAGTGATGGGCTTTGAGAATAAATTTGCAGGTCCGTCTTTGTTTTTTTTTTTAAATCATCGAATGAAAATATAAAAATGATTTTAGATGTGTCTGTAAATCGGTGTATTTGAATAATTTATTAAGAGAATATAACGTAAAGAAAAAATGAAAAAGAATAAATAAATATATACTTACAATATTAAGCATTTATCGTTGTTGAATAAATAATACAAACAGTATAGACTCTATTTTAAAGTTCCAGTGTGTAGAATCTTCTTGTTTACTTTCTATAGTTGTGTCTTATCATTCAAATGATAGTGAGAGTAACGTCTTATGTGTAATATTATAATTAATAACGGAAAAGTGTCTTAATAAATAGCATGAAAATGAAAAAGAAAAAGGAAAGAAAGTTTTGTTGCAGGAGATGACAGAGATGTTATTGGTGAAGAGAAAGGTTGCATTGCATGTTATGCAAGTGGCTAATTTTCTGTGTAAACTTAATTAATATTATTTAAAGCTGACAACACATTAAGAGCTGTGCTATTGATTCCTTTGCCTCAAATCAATAAATAAAAAGGATCATTCACAGACATTACATTAATTACATCCATCAGGTTTCAGATTAAAGGTAATATTATATTACCGAGTAACATTTACTTTCTTTATCCCTTCTTGTTTTATTGGGAGCTAGTTATCATACATGGTTATGATGCTTGTTTTTTTGTTCATAGTATTTAAATTTTATAAGAGTGCTTGTTGAGTAGTAATTAATAAATATAAAGTTTATAATTAATTATAATATTAATATTGAATAAATGTTGATTGTAGTGATTATTAGTGTAGTTTTAATTTATTTAACGAATTAAAATATTCATAAATATTATATAGTTATAATTAATGATTTATTTGATGTATAAAAAAAGTAATAAAATAATTTTAATGTAGAAGGTATTTAAATAAAAATGTGAATATTATAACATTATTTCAGTTTAAAAGAATATAATGAAATAAGATTTAAATTAAATATATATATAAAATTAATTTTATATATATATTTCATTGAAAATCTTGTATTCAAGTCTAGAAACAAAAGTGCCTCGTTTAGTGTGCCTTTTCACTTTGAAATTTGAAGTTTCTTTGTAAATTGGTGTGTTTCCGTTGTTGGAAACAAACAGGGCACTGCATAAGAGAAATTGTTTGGTATGCAATGCAGGTCTCAAAAGCCAAAATTGTTGAATGATGAAAAACAAGTGCAACTCATGTGAGTCATGTGTTTTGTTACATGATGATGAAGAACTGACACTAAATAACTATGTATGAAAAATTGAGACTCGGTTTAAAATAAAATAATTTAATTTATTCTGTAGAATTTTTCATACATGTGTGCATTTACGATTTTTCTTTTTAATGGCTAATGTAACGCTTAATTTAGCGTTAGCACCCACCATATCTTTTATTCTGGATAGAATGAAAAAAAATATAAAATTTTTATTTAATTATTAAAGTAATTGAAAAAATGAATAAATTTAAAATTAATAAATGAATTGAAATTCAAAAATATTTAGTATCTATAATTTTTGTAAAATAATTTAATGCACAAAAGTATTTAAAAAATATAAATTAAGAACAGAAATAAGTTTTAAATTAATATTAACGAATAATCATTATAAAATTTTTATCAAAAAAATTATATTTTACAACAATATATTCCATTTATTTTTAAAAACCTAAAGTTTTATTATAAAATAGGGGCACAAAACCAACAACATCTCCTTATTTACTTTCTGACATTTGCTTCTGCACCCCCATGATTAGTATATGTACCCTTATGTTAACAGCAAAAGGATTAAAAAACCTTCGGTTGCAACATGTTGCCGCCGTAGTTGTGTTTACTTCTTCTCCGTTGCATCTCCGATTACAGTTTGCCACGAGAGAAAAAAAATAGTATAAACGTTTAAAAATAACTTGTTTTCAAAAATTTATTCTGAATAAAATCCTATTTCAGAAATTGTTCTGGAAATCATGTTTTGAAAATTTCATAAAGTTTGTGGAGGTGTAATTAGTAATTATGGGAATACAAAGTCGTATTTTCATGGAAGTATTAATGATGCAAATGAGCATTTGGGCTTTCTATTCGTCAAGCACAGTGAATTTGGGCTTTCCATTCGTCATGCACAGTGAATAGGTCGAAACCAACAGGTTTAATTTTAAATATTAAACTTATGTTACTTTTATGCCTATTATACAAATATAACTTTAGTTTTACTTTCATACCTAACATATGATCATATATGAAATTTTATCAATAAAATATTTGATTTACAAACTAATATTATTTTTACAATAATAATAATTTATAATTTTTTTACAATGATTAATATGTTACTTTATTTTAAATTTACATAATAACAATTATAAGTTTATCATGTTTTCAATAAAAATTACATTTTTCAATATATCGTATATAGTATCTTATTGCTTTCAAAATAAATTGTGTGAAATATTAAATATACATATAATATCCATGCATCATATATATATATATATATATATATATATATATATATATATGATCCCAAAGAAAAGAATATTTTACCACAAAGCAATTGAAGTATGTAAGTACAAGTGTTTGTCACCTATAAAAAGAGTAAGACCACATTTTAAAGACGTTAACTATTTCACCCATGAGTTAGACACGGTTAAATCTTTTTGAGATACAGAAATGATTTTGATCCATGCATGTGCCTATAAAATGCAGTTTAGTGTACAATGATCAGAAGTAGAATCATATTTTTACCTTCTTTCGCAGCATTCAAATGGAAGTGAAGTAATGGCATAACTCAACTTTCATCGAAGTTATTCTAAAAAAATCTACTCCTCCTAATAAGTTGACTGTTTGCAATAAAGACATTTTTAATGTTCAAAGCACTCCATAAATGATCTTTGGTGTATCTATTTAGCTTCTTTAAACAATGATCCTACACTTGCTCCCCACATACATTGGGAAAAGGAGAGAAAGACCGAATTGGGGGTTGAAAGATATGGAGAAAATTTGAGAAAAGTGAATGATATGATACCCCAAAGAGAATCAAGATTAAGAGAAAACTGTTAAGCCACCCCATAAATAAAAACACAACCTTTTGGTCTCAAACTCTATCATTGTCCTCTTTTGTCTTCGGAACTGGGATCTGATGGTTGGACTGGATTTCTGGTATCTTTAGCAAAAACGCTACCTTGGTGTGCCCCTATCACCAGATGTTCAACAATGTCAATCAGTAACAAATTCAATAGTTCAAAAAGACCACTTTAGTTTTGAACCAACCATGATCCACACATTATCTATTGGTTGTTAAATTTAGAAAGTATAGCCGAATAAGATCAACATAAATTTAGATTCTCTGCTGAATTTTTTTTGTGCTGTTTTTCTGTTATGCTTTCAAAATATACTTACGGATACTGATTTTGATGTTTTAAAATGTATTAAAAAGAATTTTAATATACCAACATTGCTGTAATGCTCAGCTGAGAACAACACAAAAACTAAACTCAGAAGAGAATCTAGACTCGATGATCAAAAGGTTAAGTATTCTCCTATTGTTGTGGAATAATAGTGTAAAAAACAACACTATGGGGAGCTATCATATGACAAAAAGAATGTGGACAAATCATACCTGCAGTAGTAGTTACTCGATCACCAGACACCATGGCATGGCTAGAACTTGCAGTAATAGAGAGTTTCCCATGAAGGTCCTGTGGGAATGCTACATTATTCACTGCACCTGTTTCATTTTCTCCGCTGTGCAAATTCCCATCATTAACCATTTTTACACCGGATTTAGGCGAGAACGCAGTCGACCAAGATCCACCGTTTGACCCGGCCAAAGCCATTATAACATCTGCCTGCATGCATAACTCATGATAAAACACAAAACCATATTGCTTCTTACTCAATGAGCTTCACTCAATTATGTAATTTTCAATCGGTTTTAACCAACAATGCTACTCACTTACAATAACAATAAATAGATTAAAACCAAGAACTCGGTAATCAATTCAATGTTAACAATATATCTGCAAATGAAGAGAGATTTATAGGAAAAAATAAGCATAAAAAGCAGATTTGATCGATTGAATTAATCTAAGATATAAGTGGATAAGACAAAGATGATGCAAACCAATAGTAAACGCAAAAACAAATTTTGGAACACAAAACAATCAATGACATCCCAGACCTGCATCCACTTGCTGCTACTAGTATATCATTTTAGGTCAAAGAGCATATTGTTATGAACTATATATTCCAAACTTTTAAGCTATTATGTGGAAGCACGTGAATGGTTTGATATTGTTATTTAAATAGTGAATTATTAGAGTAAAAATATTCTCAATATCTCCATAGTAAGTAGTAAGAAAATATCTTTTGAATCTTCCTATTCATTTTGACATATTTCCATTTTCTTATTGTTAAGAGTTTGATAGTCTTTCTAATAAAGATGTTAAGCAAATGTGTCCCATTTTGGTACAAGTCAAAGTCACCACCGCAATACTTGTGATTAAAAATTGTTTCCGCTCGAGGGAAAGTGTACCAATATGGAAGTAACTCATTCGTAAGAAGGAGATTGGTGGTACCAATGGTGGAGTTTAGATGTAAGTTGAAGTCTTACACTGTGTAAAAATATACAAATTGAGTAACATATATTTAAGAAAGAGCCACAAACTTATAACCTCAAGATTTCAAGTTGAAGGGAAAACATAATAAATTCACAAAACATGGATGACAACTCAAGGATGCTGGAGATATCAAATCATATTATAGTAAATAGACTCAAAATAAATCCATAGTTTTCAATCTAGAAAGTGGGTAGAGCCTTATAGCCAGATTATAGGTTCAGGAGTGTTATTGGTTGCTATCAAGTCTTATCTATCAGCAATTATAGGTTAAAAACAAAAACTAGATAGTGCAGTGACTAGGTAAAATAAGTTGTAGAAACTACAGTACAAGTGTGGCATGAAAATCAACTCTTAATATCAAAACATGTTTTTCAGCTAAACTAGAACGATAGAAGAAGTTATAATGAGCACTTAAAATTTGACTGCCATATGGCTCTGAACAAAGTGTGGTCTCCATAAGTGATTGTCAAATCATCTCAAAAGCTTAGACTATTTAGTTAAGACAGATGAATAGTTTATATCACATCTCTAACACGTACACCCCCACACAAGAAGCCTTTGAGCTAGCATTATGCACAAACCTAACCACTAAGTGTGTGCTTGGTTTTTCAGTTTGGGAGCTCCAAACGTAGGTTGTTTTCAAAGTAAAACCATAAGGCTTTTCCGTTGAATGAGATTTTCAATTTCATTCAATCAAACTTAATTTTTCTAACCGTAATCCAAACACACGCTAAATCATAGAGGCTCTAATATCACATCATGAACCAACAATCCCAAAAGTTTAAGCTATTAGGTGAAGTCATGCAAATAGTCTTATATATACCCTTGTAGTAATCATAAATTAAATTTTAGGACACAAATTTTAGGGCAACACACAAATATGACAAGCAAACGAGTTTTGACAGAGGAATCAAAGGAAGAAGCTAACTCTAAACTTGGACTTTGGAAACAAAAATTGGAGTAGAAAGGCTTTTGCAAGAGTAGGAGTGGGACATAGTATGTGCATTATGATTTTAACAACAAACAAGAAGAAAATGACGAGATAAAAGTTGGAGAGGGGTAAATTAAAGCATTTGGTGATTGAATCATAAAAGGGATAGAGGGGGTCCAAAAAAGGGCATTGGAGGAAATCATAAAAAACATGAGCCATGTGAAAAGAGATCATATGGTGAATAATATTCTGAAGAACTTGACTTTTAACTGAGCTCAATGGTATATATATCATGTAATCTATGTGATTCAACCTTAAGACTACTGCCATTGTTGTTATTACACTAAATTCAACATACAAATATGACATGCTAAAAATCAGAGGTCAGACCTTATGAGGATGGACATCATCAAAAACATGAGCTTGGCCTCCATAAAAAATAGTCATCTGACGGCTGGCAGAAGTTAGGGTGGGTTGATTGCTGTCAATACCAAAAGCATAAAGTCAAGGAACTTCTCCCTTTTCCAATGTAAAGGGAGCAAAAAACAAAAGAACCAAGGTGAATTCAGAAACTGTATCTACAAGAAAGATTTACCTTGGAGGAGTGGATGATTCTATGATATTACTTCCAGGTTTTGGCCTGCTGCTACCAAGCATAATAGCAGATGGAGTTTTCTCAGCAGCCACAGCAGCAGCAACGTTTATAGAACTTAAAATTCCAGGGCCTTTGATTCCAGTTCTAGACCCTTCATCAGCAGCAGACTGAGAAATGAATGAAGGGCCAGCATTGGTATCCCTGATCTTGCTTGAGGCCATTTGGTGGACAAAAGGTGCCAATTGCCCTCCACGAGGTGGATACTGCATGGAAGGGCCAACATTCATGAGAATAGATCGTTCCCACTTATTGGCATCAATCTTAGTGCTGGTTGGAGGCTGAAATATCTGAGGAGAAGATTGTTTCAGTGACTGCATACCAACTAACACTTCCTCATCATTTGGCCTTCTAGACCTATCTCCAGCTGCATTCCGGAGAACCTGTGTGAAATCAGAACTCATGATGTAAAGCAAAGAAGACAAAAGCAGAAGTGTTTCTATTCATTTTTGAAGATTGAGCACATTGGGGGAGAATTATTAAGCAATAAGTCAAATCAACCTTCATCAAATGTGAGTTTTGATAGGAATCTGGGACCATTTGGAAGGCCTCTCTGGAGGAACCAGTAAAAGCGGAATCAGAATTACTTCTCTTGCTTCCCACTAATCTGTTACTGATCTCAGCACCAGAAAGATCACTCCTTGGGCCATAGAAAGGAACTCCCTCAAGATGGTTTCCTACCTGTTTCTCTACCAAATTTATGAGACGAAAAACATTACTTTCATGGAAATGAAAAAAACCCTCCAAAGATAATAGAAATCTCCATAAATAACTTCCATTTTCAACAACATCAAGAAAAAAATGAGCCAGAATGTCCATTTATAGATGAAAAGGCCAAGAAAAGAAAAAAAAAAAATGAAACAGCACAATCACAATAACTGTCATAAATACCTAAAACCCCGTATCATCACTATGGCCCCAATGCACAAATGTTGACAGAACATTACAGTTTTCTACTGAAAATTCTCAGAAATTTTCAGCACGAATTCAATCCTCCCACTTGGTACACTAAATTATAGTCTAGAAGACAGAATACAATAGCCTATTCAAACACCATACTGAAACCCCTGACATTGATAGGAAAAACAAACCGAACACACTAGCTACTAAAAAGTCAAAAGACATTAGAGAATGAAAAAACAAAAAGCTCAAAGCAAAGTGGAGAAATTATGAAAAACCATGTGAAGTAAAACTAACCCAGCAGCACTGATCTCACTAAACTAATCCATCAAAAAGGTACCCCACCAAAAGAAAGAGATGGTATCAAAGCAGGGTCTTGTAAGCAAAGGGTAATGCCCTGAGTACGGCCCTCAATTTTTTCTTTTTAATTTATAAAATTTTCACCTTTGATTACAAAAGCCGAAAAGTGAAACCAGAAAACAGCACTCACCAGAAGCGATGTCGGAGGTGGCTGAGAAAGGGCCACGTCCACCAGCGGAGGAGGCGGAGGCCGACGGTTCCGACAACCTTACATCGGTGGTTTTTGGAGAATCAGCTGCGGGCTTCATGCCCAGAAAGTCATGAAGAACCAAAGTGTGGTTGAGAGTGTTGCTGGTGTTGCCATTGTGAGGCTGAGCCATTCTCAGCAGCACAGCCATGACATACCCATCTCACCAACAAACACAAAGAGTGAGTGAGTAGGTGGGAAGAAGAAGCAGCAGCAGCAGCAGAAGAAGAAGAAGCAAAAACACGATCTCTTAAAAAAGAAAGATAAAAGACATAGATGGAGAGAGAATCAGTCCTTTTCGGAGAGAAAGAAAAAAAAAAAAAAAAAAAGCAAAAGGTTCTTTCTTTGTTGGCAAATGTTGTTGGGCTAATGTGTTCTGTTCATTTTAATGGGCGCATGTCTGTCTCTGTTATGCTGTCCTTGGTTGTGTTGGGAGTGAGTGAGTGAGTGAGTGGGTATATATGTAATGATAAACTTGTTGTGACTTTTGTCAGATTTTGTTCTTCCTTCTCACATTGGAGAGCCAAATAATTGAGCTAACTAATAATCATGCTCCAATTGGAGAAAAGATGAATCTTTTTAGAATGTGATGTGATTACATTCTCTTTCCTTCTTAAATCTAACTGCACTTCTTATCTACTTCAATCATGCATTCTACATTTATCTCCCCTGTTCCAAAATACTCACAAATTCACTCTTTTTCTTTCTTTTCATCAACTTTTCTTCCACATTTCAAATATCCAATTCCCTACTCATGTCAAATTACACCCTCTTATGACGTTGGGATTAAAATACTAATATAAAGTCTAATTATTTATTACTTCAAAATTATTCTTTCACTTTTTTTTCTAAACATTAGAAATAAACAAACTGGAATAAGAAAATAAAATAAAAATTGTTTTACTCTTTCATGTTTTCTCCTATTTTCAAACTAAGACTTTCTTTTTTATAATGTTTTGATATCTGGAAAAATCAATTATATTAAAAAAAAGGATGGTTAATGTTTAAAATAAATAAGTAGTTAATTTTGTATCAATTAACAGTTCGGTTTTATTTAAAAAAAAGGATTTTTTTTTTTGTATAAATTAGAATCGTTGTCTTGAACAAAATATTTTGAACTCTCATTAGGATCTTTTCTTTAACGAGTTTTTCAATTTATTGTCCCTTATTTGTTTTAATTTTTAATTTTGATTATTTTAACTCTACTTTGAATTTCAATATGCTTTTAAAAGAATTATTAATAATTTAAAATAGAATTATGCATGATATAATTATGTATCATAAATCTAATAGAACTTAAATGTTTTGAAACATTTATTAAAATTTTTAATTGGAATATGATTTTTATATTTAAAAATTGATTTAATGAAAATTTTAATAGTATAAACAAAATATTTATTCTATGTTGTGCATCTATTAAACTATTAATTTACAAAAATCATATATTTTTTAGAATCAAGTGTGATTGAATACAAATTCAAAGTATATGTATTTACAAATATTAGAATTTTAAAAATAGATAAAATTAAAACTTATAGTCTCAGAATAAATAATTTTTAAGGAAGAGTTAATACAAATTAAATATTAAAATATGCTTTTATAATAGAAATAAAAATTAATTTAAAAGCGTACTGGTTTTAAAAAAAAGGGTTAAATATGTTTTTGGTCCCTCAAGTTTGAGTGAAATTTGGGTTTAGTCCCTCATCAAAACTTTTTACCAATTTAGTCCTTCATCTTTCAAAATGCGTGAATTTAGTCTTTTTAACCAAATTTTGTTAAGTTTATATGACGTTTCGAACGCATTTTATGATAGTATTTAAGTTAACATTGAAGCAAAAATGTGTCAAACAGTATAAATAATTTAAATACTATCATGAAATGCGCTTGAAATGTCAGATAAACTTAACAAAATTTGGTTAAAATGACTAAATTCACGCATTTTGGAAGATGAAGAACTAAATTGGTCAAAAATTTTGATGAGGGACTAAACCCAAATTTCGCTTAAACTTGAGGAACCAAAAACATATTTAACCCTAATAAAAAAACAAAAAAAATGTTATCAAGAGGTTGTTTTGCAACTCTTAATATTATGAAATAGTTTGTATTAAATGTCCATACCTTGTTTTACTTAAAAAAACGTATTATGAACAAGTATTTCGTATATATAAACAATTACTCTTTAGCGTTTTAGTTCTTGCTTCGTTTTCTCGTTCGTTAAGAAAAAAAAATGGTAATTTTAACTTAACTTGCGTGAGTTTATTTGTGTTTATTTAAAAAAAATGTTTATTTTAACAAAATGAAAAAAAAAATCTTTTTGTCTAATCTTTTTATTTTAATATTTTTTTGTCTTTTTAATAAAAAAAAACATTTTAATTTTTATCTTTTTAATAAATAGTATTTTATTTTTAAATAAATAATTGTTTTAAAAATATTTATTTTAGAAATACTTAGCTTAAGTTTAAGCTAGCCGATATAGCATTGTTATTTTAAATAACACAAAACAATAAACTACTCAGAAAGTATTATGGATAAGTAAACTTATGTAAACTAGCTTATATTAAGAATTCATTAAAATGAATTATTTACTGACACATGAACAAGTTTTAGTTTATGAGAAAATTATTTTTCTTTTTGCTATTTTCATCTGCAAGAAATACTCATAGAAAAAAAATCACCAATAAAGATGATTTTTCAAAAAAGGAAACGAGAATTTGCAGAGGCACGAGAGTGAGTGTCTAACAATTAGTGTAGACTATAGAAAGGAATATACATTATTTTAGCATAGTTCGCAATCAATAATAATAGCTATTTAATATATTTGACAAATTATTGGAAAGTGTCACTATAAACTCAAAATTTCTATACGTGACATCACTAATAATAATGAGATCATAATACCAGACACTTGTCCTCCTTCTACACAACTCCATTAATATATAAATAAATATATATCGATTTAAATATACATTCGATCTATATTCGGTATTTTTATTTAATTTGGTCTCATTTTTCTTTTAATTAAATTTTTATTTTTTTCAAATTTTGGTTAATTTGGTCTGTAAAATAGTTCACGTTTTTAAAGAGTACATGTCACGTGTCAATTTCTGCTTATTTAATTTTTTTCCATTTTAAAAAAATTGTTCACGTGTGAAGTCACATGTCAATATCAGCACTACATGTCAGTTTGTGGTTATATTATTTCTTTTTGTTTAATTTAGTCCCGATATTCGTTATTTTTATTCAATTTAGTTTATATATTTGTTACTTTTATTTAATTTAATCAATAATTTTTGTTAAAATAAAACAATTTTTTTCTTTATCAAATTTTAACAAATTTATTTTTTTATAAATATTATATATATATAAATATATATTTAAATTGACATTATTTTTAGTTATTTTTGAAATTCAATTATAAATTATTATATTTAATTATAAATTGAATATAATATTTAAATTCAATTTTTAAATAAAATATAATTATTTAAAATATTATTAAAATATAATTATTAAATGTTTAAAAATATATATTAATATTTATAAAATTGACATTTAAATCTAAAATATTTAATATACTTATTGCATTTTAGATATTAAAATCTAAAATATTTTATATTTAAATGTTAATTTTATAAATATTATTTTACTTTTCTAAAATATTTTCAATATTTGGAATATTTTTAAATATCAATTTTAAAAGTATGAGTATTTTAGAATATAAATATTAGAAAAAAAAATTTAATAATTATATTCTTATAATATTTTAAATAATTGTATTATATTTAATAATTGAATATAATAATTTTATTCAATTTATAAATAAATTTGATATTTTGTAATTGAATTTCAAAAATAATTAATAAGAATGTCAATTTTATAAAAAATACTAGTATAATTTTTATAAAAAGATATTAAATTTAGTGTCAATATGAAGGGGACAAATTTGATTCATTTTAATAAAAGTTGGGACGAAAATGAAAAAAAAATGAATATAGGGACTAAATTTAACAAAAATAACAAATATAGGGACTAAATTGAACAAAAAATAATAATATAACCACAAATTGACATGTGTCACTGACATTGACAAGTGGCATTTAAAATTAAAAATAAAAATAAAAAATAGGAGCTAAGAGACATGTATGTAACGTTAATTATTTAAACATCGTTAATAAAAAATACTAAATTAACCAAAAAATACTAAATTAACCAAAATTTGATGAAAATAAGAATATAATTTAACACAAAACCAAAATAAAAATTAAATTAAAAAAATAATAATAATAACTAAATATATATTTAAGTCTAATATAATATGTCTAAAATAAAAATTACCTGAAATAAGGTACGAGGAATAATAGGTAAAAATTTTAAATTTTATTCTCTCTTTTCTTTTCTTCTATACACACACACCGAGCAAGAAGGGTTTATTTGTGGATTGAAGTAACTTTCTTTGACTATGCCAAAGCTGCTGGTAAGCTTTGTTTTTCTCTAAAGTCGAGATAACAACCGGTCAAACTTATTCTCAAAAAGTTTGTTCGCTACCATTTTTTTCCTTTTACTTTTTACCACCATAACTCTGAAACTTTTGGCTGTTAATGTTTTAATTTAAAGTTAATTGAGTATAGTTAAGATTTATCATCTAATTCAATATATTGTTTCTTTGATATCGTCTTTTTGAAACTCAAAGCTTTATTATATTTTATCCAAGCATTTCAAATATTAGAAGAAACGTATATTTAAATTATTATTGAATAGTAATTCTTTAGATCTTGACTAAAATTTGTTTTGGTCAAGAGTTGAATAAAAAATAAACTAAATATATATTTTTTTAATTGAAACGACTTTAAAGATAAAAGCATTGATTCTAACAATGTTATTGTAACATTTTTTAAAAACAATTTGGTTAAATATGTTTTTATTTTCTATGCAAAATATTTCATTAGATCTCAAATTTTGATAGAGTTTGATCTTCGTTTAATAAATGAATATATGTACATTGTGTTTTTTTCGGTGAATATACTATTCACAAGTAAGGAAAAATAATGATCAAGGAGTGAGTAACATGATTTTTTGGAATTGATATAAGGTGATGTGAGGAGATGATTAGGAAGATTCATTGAAAATTCGATCTCATTCTTCATAGTAAGATTAGATGATGACATTATCAAATTTACCAAATCGCTCATTCATTATTTAATTTTTGTTGTATTTGGTTTAGTAGTTAAAACCAATACACATGGTTTCAGTTCACTTTTTTAATTATATGTTAACTGTATTTTATTCCAAAACAATGTCTTTATAACCATTGCAATGACTACACGTTTATTCATTCACCTTATTATGAAAAAACTACATAATGAAAATGAGTAACGCAAATAAGAATTTATTATAGTTATAATAAAAAAAATTTACTTCTAAAATTACTATTAAAAAGAAAAAAAAAGGTTTTCACCTAAATAATTTTTTTCCACCTTATATATTAAATTTATTTTCATACAAAATATATTGTATTATCTTTTTTTTATAATTTTTTTTATATTTTCAATCATTCAATGAAATTTATAAAAATAATTTTAAATTATTTATATATAAATTTATAATACGTATAACAATAAGAACATCTTGGTAATCTAACTTCTTTTTCTATTAAAAGGTTTTTTTAATAGGTTAGATTAGTCAATTTAATTATAAACTTTGACAAACTTCGTTATCTAATACACTATAAAATCACTTTTAAATCATTTCAAATAAACAACACAAACTTCCCCCTTTAATCCTTCCTCTCTTCTAAAAAAACATAATATTCATAACAAATCAACCTTAAATTTGTTGACGTGACAAATAATATTAACAGGTCACTTATCTATTTATTAACAAAGTTAAGAATGAAAATAATTAAAACTTTGCAAAAATAAATCCAATTCTACGTAAGTTAAAGAATTAAAAATATATTTAACTTAAAATAACTTTAGTAAATTAATTCATCTAGGATAAATATGAATAACAAAGTTTGTACTTCGTACTACTACAAATTGAGCAGATAGAGTAGAGAAAGTTGCAGTGAAAAGAACATAGACGCATAAACTCAATAAAAAACAAAGATAAGATACTTTTGGCCAGAATCGTATTAAAAGGAAATCTGATACATCTCAAACATGTGCAAGGAGTAAGACAAAATTACAAGACATAAGCAATAGTATAAGACAAGATGTTGAGAAAAACCAAACAGGTCAAATTCTACAAATATTATTTATTGTTCATTCCCATCAATAATAAATATGCAGGACCAAAATTAAATATCTCAGTTTAAAAAAACTTAGGAAATTGAATGCATAAATATGATTGTTACTTTTACCAGCACTACTGGTTTACATAATCGAGGGATATGATTCTTACTTTTTTGCTTACAGAAAATATTTGATTCTGCTGTGAATAAGTGTGAAGCGATTGCCATGGATTCAAATTCTCAATTATTGCTCCTTGTTGGTACCCTAACAAATTTTGTTGGTGAACCCTTTTTTTCACTCCTACCAATTTCTCTGGGTCCTTACAGTTCAGCAAATTAATTTATCAAACTTTCTGAATTATATTAATCTTATTTCATCTGTGTTACGTTTGCAAAGTTATACATGTGGGCAAAAGACATCAAGTTGAAAACTTTTGGTGTGTCACAAGTCATGTCCTTCGTCTCTTTAAGTCTGCATGCGTGCATTCTCAGGAAAGTGATGTACTCTCAAGAAAATTTCATATTTGAGAATGCATAATTACATGAGTTATAATTTTTTATTTACGATAATAATTATTTTAATAATTTATATTTTTTATTTTAAAAATTGACATCTAAATTAGTTATTAAGATAATTAATAATATTTTATTATTAAAAATTAGTTATTAATAAATTATTTTTTGTAATAATACTACTAAGCAAAGTAATGTTTGCTATGATTATATACGATAAATTGAATTTTATCTTTGATTGATGTAGAAATTTTAAAATCATAGTTGAAAATAACAGAACGATGGTTTTAATATCATGTTAGGAGTGAGTTTTAAGTTTAACTCAAACCCACAAAAACAACTTGTAAGGTGAAGTTTGCACATCATTTATATATTATGAAATTGTCTTATATCTGATCTCTAGTTGATGTGAGACTTCCAACAAAATCAGAAAAAACCACGTTCATCAAAAAATAACACACTATATGAAAATTTGTACAACACATAGACTATCATCTTATGTCCTTTGACTCCAAATATACTCACTCTCCAAAACAATAATTAAACACAAATCTTACAATGATCTATTACAATTACAAGAGTATACAAAAAAATCAAATATAAACTTAAAAGTATGTTTGATTGGGACAATGAACATCGTAAACTTAAAATCTATTACTTTTAAACTATATATTTTCCTTCCTTTCCTACCACACTCAACCTCTTCATCTTCTCCCACACTATCTTACTTGGATCCAAGTTCCGACCTTTCTCTCATTTTCTCCTTAAACTTGCACTTACACTCACTCCCGATATGTTTTCAACCACAAATAATGACATAAAGAAAAACAGTCCCAACAAAATAAACAAAAGAAACCTCAATTTTTTAAATCAACAAAAGAACAAATAATTTTTTTTCAATTTCACTAATAATAATGATAAGAATAAAAAAAGTTGTTTCATCAGTACAAAAAAGTAGTATAGTTGAGATAACAATTAAAAGTTTTAACATTTCCAAAACAAATATTAAGAAAATATGCAAACATATACACACTCTAAATATATTGTATTTAAATTAAAAAATGATTTTTTTCAAAAACATCTATAATATACTTAAATGACTCTTCCACAGATTTTTCTTATGTTCCTTACTTTTTATTACTCATAAAGAATAGATATACAGATATATAACGTTTGAGTTAGTGAAAAATACATGTAAAATAAGAATATAAATCATTTTAATAAATTCAAGAACTTAAGGTTAAGAATTTAAAGTCTAATTATACTATGCAAATGTAATATGCATAAAAACAACTAGTAACTTTACGTTCTAAGAATTTAAATCCAATTATACCACAATATTGATAAAACAAACACGAGTAAACCCAAATACTAACTTATAGATTATACTGATTTAAAAATAACATATCAATTTTATTTAAAATTATATAAATAAATATTTCTAAACTTTTAATGGATTTTTTTAAAATAAAATTATGTTAAATTGCTCTATTAAATTTAAATTTCAAATGACTAAATATCACAAAAGTATTTATGAAATAAAATTTTCACATAAATTTTAGTCACTCTTAAAACGAAGGAATAAACAAAGTAGTTGTAATTATTAGGGTTAAAATACCTTTTTGGTCCCAATTTTCGTGAAGCTTTTTCAAATAAGTCCTAATTTTGGTTTTGTGTTTAAATAGGTCCCAATTTCCGTCAATTTTGTTCAATTGAGTCTTTTTTCCTAACACCGTTTAAATCATTAACGGCCATGAACAGTGACTGCCATGTGTCACTTCGTGGTTTTTTTTATTTTTTTTATTTTTGATTTTATTTTATTTTAAATGTACACGTGTCAACCCAGTAGCGTGCCACATGTCACCTCATGGTTTTTTTGAATTTTTTTATTTTTTTTAAATGTCCACGTGTCAACCCAGTAGCGTGCCACGTGTCAAAGTTCTATATTCAATTTGGTCCTGATATTTGTTATTTTTGTTCAATTTAGTCCCAATTTTTGTTTAAAATTGACCAATTGTGTCCCTATCAAATATGTGACCAAATTTAATTTTTATATCAAAGTTATAATGATGTGAATTTTAATATATTATATAAAAAAATTTAATAAAAAATGTGAATTTTAATATAAAAATTAAATTTGGTTTTAATTTGGAGAGAGACCAAATTGATTAATGTTAAAAAATATTGGGACCTAATTGAACAAAAATAACAAATATTGGGACTAAATTGAATATAGAACATTGAATTTGACATGTGGCACACTACTGGGTTGACACATGGACATTTATAAAAATTTAAAAAAAATTCAAAAAAAAAAATCAAAAATAAATAAAAATAAAATCAAAAAAATCACAAAGTGACATGTGGCACACTATTGGGTTGACACGTGTGCATTTAAAAAAAATAAAAAAAATCATGAAGTGACACGTGGCAATCACTGTTCATGGCCGTTAATGATTTAAATGGTGTTAGCAAAAAAGGACCCAATTGAACAAAATTAACGAAAATTGAGATCTAACTGAACACAACCAAAATTATGACTTATTTGAAAAAAATTGACGAAAATTGAGACCAAAAAGATATTTTAACCTAATTATCAGTGTTGGCTTAACATTACTCTTAAAAAAAAATATGTATGTAGGAATAAAATATCATTGAATAGGCTAAAAATATTTCTTAAATAATATTACACCATCAATATTTAAAAGAAGTGTTATTTTATTTATATTTTTCAAGAAGAAAATGACACACTCTTGAGATTGCTCTCAATGATGGAAGGAATCATTGTTATAAGAGACCAAGATTGCTTGTTACGAGAGTCTTTCTACGTACAATTTCACAAAACTTTCTTCATCTTCTTCCCAAGGAAAGATTATTCCCTTCTTTCCCTCTTTACTTTCGTAACACTCATTGGTTAATATAAAATATAAACTATGAATTCTATAACAAGTTTCCCTAACCCTACTTTATTTTCTTCCACTCATACCACAAAAGGGTTCAAACTTAATGAGTAGTAGATTTACTTTCAAAGTTTTTCAAAGTTTCAAATTCTAAGTGCATACGAGACTTTTAATGTCTCTAATGATTTTACACCAAATTCAGTATGAATATTTATGTAATCTTCGACAGAATGTGATGAAAGAAAGGGAAGATTCAAAGCAACCTCAAAAAGATATGTCTCCTCACCGGAACCCAAAGCAAAGCATCTCAAGTTTTTACTTCATCATAGACTCAACTAACCAACCATTATCCATTTTACTACTTTTTTCTATCACATCTAAGAACCCACCATGGCTTCAACACTCAACGCAACTATTTTCAACTATTTTCTCATTCTTCATCTCATCTTTAACCACCTCACACAAACACAAGCAACCGCAAAAATCGGTGTTAATTATGGAACACTCGCAAACAACCTTCCTCCACCTTCCGAGGTAGCGAAATTCCTCTCCAAATCCACCACAATCAACAGAGTCAGAATCTTCGACGCCAACCCTCAAATTCTACGCGCTTTTGCCAACACCGGCATAGAAGTAACCATAACTGTCCCCAACGACCAAATCCCCCAAATAACTAACTTAACCTTCGCACAACAATGGGTCAAAACCAACGTCCAACCGTTCCTCCCCGCCACCAAACTAATCCGAATCCTCGTCGGCAACGAAGTGCTCTCCACCGCCAACAAACTCCTCATCAGCAACCTCGTACCCGCCATGCAAACCCTTCACGCGGCCCTCGTCACAGCATCGTTGGCCAACAACGTTAAAGTCTCAACCCCACACTCTTTGGGCATTCTGTCGAACTCAAGCCCTCCCTCAACCGCCAAGTTCAGACAAGGCTACGACATGCACATCATCAAACCAATGCTTAGTTTTCTCAAAGATTCCGATGCACCCTTCATGGTTAACCCTTACCCTTTCTTCGGATCCTCTGCCACCAACCTTGATTATGCACTCTTTCGGACCAATTCCGGTGTATTCGACGACAACACCAATCTCCGATACACCAACATGTTGGACGCGCAACTCGATGCTGTTTATTCCGCGCTCAAGGTTTTGGGCTTTGAGGATGTTCAGATTGTCATTGCCGAAACGGGCTGGCCCTCTTTCTGTGATCCGGCCCAAATCGGCGTTGACCCGAACGCTGCTTCTGAGTACAATGGAAATCTCATACGACACGTCAATTCTGGGGTTGGAACACCTCTCATGCCTAACAGGACTTTCGATACCTATATTTTTGCTTTGTTTGATGAAAATTTAAAGCCCGGCCCAACTTGTGAGAGGCATTTTGGGCTCTTCTGGCCCAATATGAGTCTCGTTTATGACGTCCCGATAATGAGGAACGATGCAGCTGTTGTTGGTAATAGACATTATTATTATAAAGCTTTTTTCTCATTCATCGTCGTCTTCAACTTCATTTCTACGTCATGGGTTTAAATTTGGTAATTGCTTTTCCCCTTTCGATTCTTGTTTGTCATTTTTTTTTTCTTTTAAATATTATTTTGGTTAAATATATATATATATATTTATATATATATATATATATATATATATTTTTTCGTTTCCTCTAAAATCCTCAAAGGTTGATTTCAGCTTTTCTAAAACATCTGATCTTCGGAGATGTTGTTGAAACGACACCCAGCCCTCGAGCTTTCGAATTTGAAATCTGTGGCCACTGAAGTGGTGGTTGATCTTTCTGAGGTAATTTGTTTTACTTTTATAATGTATTTTTCTTCTCCTTCAGGATCGATTTAGGTTATAATTTGCACAAGTATTTCATCAATGTTAAAGCCTGAAGGAGAATTTTTATTATAGGTTTGCTTGTTGTTGATGAGATTGTGGTATCCCTTTGGAATGATTGGTTGAAAGGCAAAACCAAAACTCTTTCATTATGGAAACACAAATTGGATTCACCAGTCTAAACCAGCAAGCAAGATTTGTTCTCAGCAGAGGCATGTTGAAACGCATATCTTTAGAATATTGTAATGTGCAAGATTCAAGAGTAGAGAGGTTTTGAACCAAGTTTTACTGGAATTGTCAAAGTCATAACAAGGATTCTCTACTTTTTTTCTTGGAGAGAAGGAAGAATATAATATGTTACATAGATATCAATGAGGTATTCATTACTGATTAACATATTGTTTCTTAGTGTTGTAGTGTGTGTTTAGTTTTTAATGGATTTTGTATTTTCTTTTAGTTAGTTTTTCTTTCACTTTTTGTTATGTTTATTTAAAGTATACTGTTTTGAGCAACAATAGCATATGATTCTTTTTTTATCTGTGCTTCTTCTTCTGTTAGCACTCTCGTAGCATCAATGTGTTATTAGAGTATATAATGTATTTTTTGATGAAATTGGATGATTCTTTTATATAAATTCGAAATAAGGTCCTTCTATTCTATATTTTACCTTCTCTTCATTATGTGTTTTTTTGGTTCTGAGCGATTAATCAATTAGAAATTAATCTTTTTAACAAACTCTTTCCATAAACTCTGAAAGTATGATTTTAATGGTTAAATCTTCTAACAAATTTTCTCCTGTTGAAAGAAAGGCTAAAATGTGCACATTATAGTAGTTGATACAAAGATTAACTTGTTCCATATATCTCCTTCGATGTGATATATACATATATATATATATATATATATATATATATATATATATATATATTATTAATTCAGGTAATATAGTTTAAATCATCAAATTAATTTTGTTTTATTCATTTATTAATAAAATGATTTTATGTAAATTATATTTTTTTCACAATGTTTTTACTTTATAATATAGTTTAAATCATCAAATTAATTTATCTTAGATAACTCACTACAAAAAAATTTAAATTATCAATGAAAATAAATTTATTGGTAAAATTAATTTGTCAACGTATTTTATTCATAGATTTTAAAATGTATATTATTGATGAATATTGTTGATGGATGTGTTTTTGTATGTAATATTTGTTTGTAAATCTATCATTGATATATATTTCAATTATCGATGAATTTTTTTTTGATAAAATTTGTCGGTACTTCATATTTTAAAATTTGTCAATAAAATTTGTTAATAATATAATATCTCATTATCAATGAATTCGTTTATCAGTAAATCCATCAATAAAAAGAATGATAAATCTCTCGTCCACATTCAACATCTTCGCCTCCCAAATTTTAAAATTAATTTATCCTTTTAATCTTGGTTTTTGCACGAATATTGTTTCCCAAAATAAATCTCTTTTACAAGCATAATAAACAAAACACAAGTGAGATTCCAAAATACCATAATAGGTTAGGGGTTAGGGACTAACTTCGTTGCTATTTGTAATTCGATGTGAAAGAAGGGTAGTGGTGGAGGGCAAGATGCAACAACAATACCAAAAGGAGAAACGACCAAGCTAAAGTGAGGACAACGCACTATGACGCACTTCGGCAAGTGTATTGAGTAAACATGTCAAATGAGTTAGAACTTGTGAGCCAACTTGACTCATCACGTAATTAAATCGGATTGGGTTGAAAATTTGAAATTTTCTCCAATTATAGACAAAAAGGGGTTAGCTTATTTATCTCAGGAGTTATGCGAGTTCGAATTGAGTTAGATTCACGTAACTCGCAACCCACTTATTTTTTTTCAAACTCTATTTTTTTTATCTTTTGACCAAAAAAATAAACTCTTGTGTTATTATGTTTATATGTATTTCTTGATATCTTTTTGATCCTACAAATTTTAATATTCAAAAAAAATAAAATTAGTTTCATCCTACAAATTTTGATAAAAAAATATTGTATCAAATTACTAATAAAATATACCTATATATTTTTATTTTTAATTATATCTAATTTTGATTTACCGATATATTTTAAGTATTATTGACGAATTTTAATTGTCAATAATATATTTTTTTAGTGGAACAATATTTAAGTTGTATAAAAGAAATATACCTAAAAAACATTTGTCTAGGAAGGAAAACTTTAGCTAAGAATATTTCACAAACAACCTTTACAGGTCCATTTGAATTCTTTTAGCTTTAACTTAAAAATGAATTTTAGAAGAAATAAACTGGTCAAACACAAGTTTTCGAGTTCTTCTCAAACAATAATAAAATGAATAAAAATAGTACACAAGTATGCTGTGTTTTTTAATTGTAATTGTATATTTTCAACATTTTTTATTTTTAATTAACATTTTAAAAATATTTTAGCAGTAATAATTATTTACCGATTTAAATTCAACATAATTTTAAGTTCTAACAATATAAGATGTTGCCATAAAAAAATTTAAGTTGATTTTGTGATTAGGGATGGTAAAACAGGTTTTGTTACCGTAAAGTTGATTTTAGGTATAATTATTGATTTAGTACCCCAATTTTTTGGTTAAGTTTAATTTGGTTTCTATACTTTTTGTTTGTTCAATTTAGTACTCAAATTATCTAAAAATATTTGATTTGGTCTTCCGTTAAGTTGGAGTTAACATCATGTATGTACATGACACGTGTCAAGCCGTGAAATTTTTATTTTTATTTTTATTTTTTAAATTTTTTTGTAAAAATTTATAAACTGTCACGTGTCAATTTATCGTCGTGCCATGTGACAACTTACAACCATGACATGTGGTAGTGGTAATAGCAATTTAGTTATCTATTTAAATTTTTGGTTCAACTTAGTACCCTAATTTTTTAAAATGATCCAATTTCGTTATCTTCAATTTAAGACCAAATTAGTAAATAAGTTTAATTACAAACTTATATATGCATGTTTGAATAACTTTTTATAATATATACATCAAATCATTTAACCTAAATACTTAAATTATTTTATTTTATACATTTTTTACACATTAAATTTTTTACACTCGTAAAAAATAAAATAATTTGAATATTTAGGTGTAGTGAATTGATGTATAAATTTAAAACAATTATTTTAACATGTATATATAATGTATAATTAAACTTAGTTACTAATTTGGTCTCAAATTGTAAAGGACGAAATTGGATCATTTTAAGTACTAAATTGAACCAAAAATTTAGATAGAGGATTAAATTGAAAATAACTATTACCACTGCCATGTGTCATGATTGTAAGCTATCATGTGGACAGTTTTAAATTTTGAATCTTTTAACGGAGATGACTAAATTGAATCTTTTTAAATAATTGAGATACTAAATTTAACAAACCAAAGGTATGGAGACAAAATTAAACTTAACAAAAAAGTTGAGATAACAAATTGGTAATTATACCTTGATTTTATGTTAATTTGTCAAATTTTGACAGGATAGAGTGTTTCATGTTTATCAATTGTTTTAACTCATCCCGCTTATCTTGATAAATTAACGAGTTAAATAGAAATTAAGAGCAACCGAAATACAAATTTACCTCTTTTAAATAAAAAATAAAATAAAATATTATATTTTATATTATGTTATTTGAAAGATATAAATAAATAATATTATTATAATTTAAAGTAATAATTATTATAGGTTAAATTTAATTATTAATATAATAAAATTATTTTTATTTATGTTATTATATATATATATATATATATATATATATATATATATATTAATTTAAATTTTATTACGACCGTTTCGTTACGACCTTTCGCATCTCTTTGTTCAAATGGTAAAGTATTATTTTTTGTGTGTTACATTCTCTTCCTCTTAATCTAAATTAAGACCGAAATCATGTTAATTAGGTATAACTTCAACTTTAATAATATTTTGAACTAACATCGTGTGATCTTGATTTTTTCACATTAAAGTCATACTATTTTGACATGATTTATCCACTTTCACAATTTTTACTCCATTTCACATTTTAATAATTTAAAAATAAAATTGCTGTATTTTACCCCTAATTTACATGTCACCTTAACACTACTTTTTTTCACTTTTGTAATTTTTTTGAAATATACTCCATTTCACATTTCAGTAATTTAAAAATAAAATACCCCCAAACCTACATGTTTATTAAACGATAGTGAGGAGCATGTAACCCAGTTAATAAAAATTATATTAAAAGAAATGTTAAAATTGAAAAAAATATATATATAAATATACGTTAGGTCTTTTCTTATTTATATATATACACGTACGTGTGTTATGTTACTATTTATTCAATGATTAACTTTGATTATAACATTTTATTTAAAAAGAATTATATTTTACTTAAAAATCAAGACGTTTTTTATATTATTTTATATCATAACATTAAATTGTTATAGAAAATGAATGTATATGAGAGACGATATTCTAAAATATATCAGAAAATTGACTAGAAATTTATATATTTATATATATATATATATATATATTAAATAGTTAATTATTAAAACCAATATTTTTTTAAAATATAATTAATAACAAAATAAGATGATACGAGTACACTAACACAAGGATATAACATATATTGTTATAGACAATAATAAAATAATAAAATACGAAAGGATTGGATATCTAGTACGCGAGTTCTTGTTATAGATTCATAAACACGTTTACTTAAAAATTTTAGTGTTTTTTATTTGCTGTATAGTTTATTTATGAATATTAACTTTTTGTATTTATTTTTGAAGAGTCCATAATAAACAAAGAAAAAACGTCCCAATTTGTTAATTAGAATCCATTTTTTTACTCGTTATAAGAAATGCTTGCATTTGTTTAGTCCAAACTCAAATTGGTACAAAAATGTTTATAATAATGGTTAAATATATCAAATTATAAAAATAAATTACAAAATTTTGTAGGTGAGACACCTTTGTATAATTAAAAATTAAATTATTTTGTTAACAATATTTATAACAACTGAGAATGGTGTGATTCACACTGAGAACTACTTCATAAGAACTGTTTTTATAATTGCTTTAACTATTTTTTTTTATTACTGCAAAAAGTTGGATACATTCTACTATTCATTATATAAAACAAGTCAAAATGTAAAAAAAAAAATAACTACTTTAATATTTCAAAAAATTATTTAAGAATGTAAATCCAATTATACTAGACATTTTCATTAAAACAAATCATAATTAAGGTAATTTACACGCACGTAAACAAAAACGTCAATTTATAACACTGACTAAATAATTAATAATAAAATATTAACTTAAATTAAAGCTATATAACATTTTTTTAACTTTTAAAGAAAGAAATTCTTTTTTTTTGGAAAGAAAATCTTGTTAAATTGTCCCATTTATTTATAAATCTTAAATGAGTAAACAATTATTAAAAAATATTTATCTATATAAAATGTTCACTTGAATTTTAATTTGTAATCAATCTTAAAACCAAAAAATAAACAAACTAGTTGTAATCACTCTTCAAATAAAAATAATAATTATACGTAGAAAAAAAATATTATTAAAATAAGTTTTGATAATATTGGTTAAATGACAGTCATTACACTACGAACATTTCCTTACAAAAATGTTAACTTACGTATATTTTCTTTTCAATTTTTATAGAACCCAACTTTATATTATCAAATATCTTATTTAACATTTTATGCATCTGTCCTTTTAGAAAAACTATATTTCCAATTTTCATGTTTAGGGTATGATCATCCAACTTAATGGAAACAATTTTGACATGATTTTAAAGTAATGATTACAAAATTTAATATGTAATAATTAAAAGTTGAATGATAATATAAAACCAGTTTACACAGCCATTTTCAAGTATAACTTTCTACATTATACATGCATTTTAATTAAATTTAAAAACATTTCATAAGATTATTGTGATTAACAATTAATAATATTTTTAGTTTTACCTCTGCAATAAATGTGGAAAATTATAACTATTACACAAACAAAACTTGTCTTTTTCAGAAATTTCAATTACTTAGTTGATTTGACGTAATGAGAAAAGTTGAAAGGTCGCCACTTTTCAAGTTTTGAACTGTGTCCCTATCCCGCCCGCTCTCACTGACGCTCCTCTGCATATAATATATCAACCATTCTCATTCTTCTTCGACCACTTTGCTTTTTCTTCAACACTCACTTCTCATTCAAAGGTAACAAACCTTGTACCATTTTTTTATAATTATTTGTTTCTTTCTTCAATCTATACTCTGTTTATGAGTATAGTGTTCTTTTGAGGTTTTTATTTCAGTCTGTTAAGGATGTTCTGTCTTACCACATGGATCTTGGTTCCAACTGCATTACTTTGTTAAATTTACGTAAATTTGATAACTTTTTTCCTTTGCGTGAGATTTTAAGCATGTGGGTGTTTTTCTGATAATTTTTCGGATTTGAGTCGAGTGAAATACTGAAGAGAATGAAGATGATGAGGGATCTTTTTTTTTGATCGCGTGTTGTTTGAAAATTGTTTTCAGTGGTTACTTTTGTATTTCTGTCAGGGTTGAGTGAATGCGTGTTCATACACCTTTTCTCAACAACTTGTCAGCATCAGCATTTTTCATTCAACGCTGGAGAAAACTATGCCACGAGAAAGAATAAATATTAAGAAAAAAGATCTGGGGCATACCTTGAAGAATTTTGTCGGTTTTGACTTATGGCTTAACAGGGGAGTGTAGGGAGTGTAGTCACAGTGGAACAATTACCATTTCAATGTTTTGTGGTTTCAAACAAAATCAAGTCAAAGATTAAGCCTTTTATTGTGCTTCATGTTATAACATTAGGCTATTCTTATGTACTTTTTTCTTAAATGTTGGTATTATCTGACGAATGGATGTTAAATTTGTGTTTGAAGAACAGGTATGAGCTAAATTTTCATTTGAGACAATTGGGTTGCTCTTCTTCTAGGCACAAGCAATGGATAAAGTAGGTAAAGCGTGTGCCCAAGATGAAGAACGTCCAATACGTTTCACCAGAGCAAAGGCTAGAGCCTTGAGAGGAATTCCTCCTCCCCCCTCAAGACCTTCCTCCAAAAATGAACAGAAAAACATGTCTCGAGCAAATTCCAAAAGAGCAGCAGCTTCTGGAGATCAAACTTCTGTGGTCTTTCCTGCTCTTGGCCAAAATAAGAGAAGGGCAGTTCTGACAGATGTAACAAATATTTGCGCAGAATCACATGATAAGTGTACTGATGCATCAAAATTTAGGGTAAGCATGCACCACTCACTTTGTCATCAAAGATAGAGCTCAAAGTATGAATATTTTACAATTTTTGTGATATGGGAAGTAAACATTTGTTTCTGTTGAATTGTTCTCCTTAGAAAGTATAAAAACATTTGATCCTGCATCCTTTATTTGCTCATAATAAAACAATATTTATAATTCTATAAAGTTGTATAAGTTCATCTACATGAAAGTATGAAGATCATTAGGTTATGTTGGTGATGCTGGTTGACCATCTATTGTGTAGGCCAAAGGAGTTTATAGAAAGAAAAGCACAAAACGAGCTTCAGGTGTTACGTCTGAACTCTCATCAACACAAGAGAATGTTAGAGCAAAGTTGGTTGAAGATTTATCAACAATAAGGATGGTAGAATCCAATGACACCATAAGTGAACGTGTTATGCCAGGCACCAAGCCGTCAATGCAAGATTCTGTGAAGTCCGAAGAATTCCAGAGCTCTTCAAAAAATGGTTTGTCTAAAATCTCAAGTGCTACTGCCCGTATGCAACAGACTTTAGGTGTGTAATATGATATACTAAATCTCTAACTCTGATTGATCATGCAAATACATAGGTTACTATGAACTGCATCTCTTATCCTTATAGTTGGAGAAAGCAAACACTAGTATTTTTATATAAAGATTTTTCTAGTTCAAAGAGTTACAGTGTTATGTTACATGATTGCTCGTTTGATATTGAATAAAAATAGTTATCTAAGCTAGGATCCTGTAATTACTGTTTTTGTTCTCTTGTTGGATTATACAGATGTAGAAGTGATTTCTGAGAAGCCAGGAACCTCAAACTCCCTTGATATAGTGGACATTGATTCAGAGTTAAAGGATCCTCAAATTTGGAGTTCTTATGCCTCTGACATGTACAACAACATTCGAGTCACAGAGGTTTGTGATGTAGTGATGTAATTGTTTTTTTTTTCCTGATGGGTTTCTATTCTACTATTAGTTAATGTAACGCTAATATTGGTTGCTAAAAGAACTTTACAAAGTAACACTCTTATAATGCTAAGAGAAGAAAACTTTGACTACAACAATATTGACAGTGAGTTTTGGTGAATCACTTCAGCTTAAAATGAAACCATTGACCAACTACATGGAGAAGTTGCAGACAGATATTAATCCAAGCATGCGTGGAATTCTGGTAGATTGGCTTGTGGAGGTTAGTCTCATGGTGGCAGCATTATGTAGATTTGTAAACTTGAGTACATACGATGAATTTTATCTACTGCATTTCAATTCAAATGTGGTTGAATTATAGGACTTTGGGAATAAGATGAATATTTACAATTCATTATCATGCTCCTGAAATTCACAATCTGTAATTTTATTATTTTCTCATTTCAGGTTTCTGAGGAATACAAATTGGTTCCAGATGCTCTTTATCTGACAGTGAACCTCATTGATCGGTATCTCTCAACTAAATTTATTCAGAAGCAAAGGCTACAGTTGCTGGGTGTTACTAGCATGCTGATTGCATCGTAAGTACCGAAATTTGTAATGGTTCTGGTTAAGATTGATGCTGGGTGTTACACACACGTTGATGATGCTTTTCCTTAAAATGATAAATCTGAAATGCCTTAAAATGTACAATGTGAGTATTTACTAATTTTTGACAGTGTAATCTGTTTAATGATAATTTGTTTAGACATTCATAAATACATAATGAAGTCTAATATTATTCATGCAACTCTTGATTCTGATTGAGTGTATTTGGAGATGCTGATAAGTATAATAATTTCAGATATCATGTCTATTATTATTTTTTAATAAAAATTAAAAATTGATCTTAGATGTGTTTTTTTTTCTTTTGTGACTTGAAGAAAGTACGAAGAGATGTGCCCACCTCGAGTGGAAGAATTCTGCTTCATCACAGATAACACATACACAAAGGAAGAGGTACTGTATTTGTTAGCACGTCTTGAATCTTTTATCTTTTTTCTTTATTGTGTAGTTTCATGATGATTGATATA
>Ga0214544_1002726_pt1 | contig 36936 bp, 10 predicted proteins | sample CNSS3metaG_FD_160074 | JGI IMG/M metagenome (GOLD analysis project Ga0214544, IMG submission 160074) | Root nodule microbial communities from cowpea collected in UCLA plant growth center, Los Angeles, California, USA - CNSS3 | ecosystem: Host-associated > Plants > Roots > Nodule | place: USA...
GTAACCATTTGTAGAAGAAAGAATGGTTTGTACCAATTAAAAACTACATCAACAAAAAAAATAGAGAGTAAGCATGTTATTGTTTTATAGGTGTAATTCCAGGATCACAATTATTCTTGGAAGTCGCAAATTAACTAGAGATAAAGTCAATTCATAATATATAAGTGGGTGCAATCCTCACTTTACAAGTCGATTTTGTGGGATTGAGTTAGACTTAAAGTTTACTTCTAACATGGTATCAGAGTCAAGTTAGAGTCTATCCTAACGAACTTTCTTGGACATTATGTTTCATCCGATATCGGATGTGCAATCCTCACCTTACAAACCGGTTTTGTGGGGTTGAGATAGACTTAAAACTCACTTCTAACCATTACCAAGAAACGATTTTGTTATTTGTCACCTAATCTTTTATATTTTTCGATGAAAATTGTCACAATCTGTTCACCATTCACATTACTCAACCACCCTTCCTAACAATTCATCTTCATCACTCTTCACCCGCCAATGCCATGTTCTTCTCCATTACAACATCACCAATTCGTTATCATGTTCGGTTCCATTAATTAACTTCACATTTTTGTTTCATCTCTGCTCTCACCGACACGACCAAGCTATCTTGGCCACCACCACCTCCACCACGACAGATTTTTTAAGATTTTCGACATTCTGATGTCCGATCATACATGTGCTCGTACCCTTACTTTTTTGTTTACAACACAATTATTGTCACGGATCCAACTCGGTGAAGTTAAGTTTTGATCTCTCAAAATATCATCCCAAATCCAATTCTCTTCAACTTTTTCTCATCATTCTTCATTCCCACCTTGTTATAAGCTTGCCGTCACCCGAGTGCACCACTACTAGACATCCTTTGAATCAATTCAGTGATTACCCAATTACCACAATCTCCCTTATTATTTTTTCTTCTAAAAGATATCGACTTAAACAACGATCAAATATTCATGTAGCTATGTAACGATTAGTTCTTAAATATTTCTCGATCTTGATGTGTACTTTGTTTGTCTTCATCATATATCATACACATACTTCTGTAATATATTACAAACTGTTATGTACATACTGTCGGTGCCTCATATTTTGTGTAACTTGTCGTCATACTAATAACATAAACTCACATATACTTAGTTTAATTTCTGCAAATATTATATTAATGAGAACCCGCCAAACACCTGGTGGTTATAAACCTTTCTTGTTTGAGGTGTACTTCGTGTTGTGAGACTTCAATATAATAACTTGGAGCATAAATATTACTATCATCATTTGATAATAATTTATTTGATGTTAAAAAAGTGAAATATCTATTTAAAAGGATTTACATGTCTTAAAGATGCCAATTATATATACTCAATAACGGATGATATAATAGTGATATAATAGGTTCAATAAACAATAAATATCGTTTGAGGTGTACTCATTTATATATATTATAAACTTTATTATTTTTAATTAATATAAAATTTATGAAAAACAAAGAAAAATAATTTTTTTTATTCAAACGTGTTAGGAATAATGCAAGTGTGAGTTAAAGTCTCACATTGGATAGAATAGACAAAATTAAACACTATATAAGAATAAAGACACATAACATCATTGCTTTAAGGTTTTGAAGTTAAAGTGGTGTCAAAAGGTCTTATATATGTAAGATTAATGTTATATAATCATATGGCACAAATTATTTGGCTAGTTGAATAGAATATATAGGTTGTGACATTTAATGTTTTATTTATCGGTTTGAGAAGAAAGAAGGGGTGTGCATGTTGGAAGCAAGTTGCATGAAGTTGAAAGAAAACGGTAGGTTTGGTAATAAAAATGTGGAAATATTGTTTGGTGGAGATTGCGGGAAAGGGACTAAACGTTTTTGCGAGATCTGGTTGAGCCATATGATGAATACAGAGAGTTGATCCTTTGCAGTAGGAAAATGATACGTGAGAAGAAGGCTTTGTGGCCATTCATTGTAAACTCTGCCCAAATGGATGAACTATGTCAGTCAACAAATTTATATGTTTTGCTTCTACTACCACTCGTTTCTAAGGCTTTTCCCACAACAATTCAGAGTCAAATAATAACGGAAATTTTTAACATTCTGTACATGGATATTTAAATTTTAGTGAAACGTGTAACTATAATTTTGGCTCTTTATGCTCCTCTATTTATATCACCATCTTAACAAACTACCTCACTCTATATGGATATTCTTCTATATTATGGGGTTTAATAAGTAATTTTGAGATATTCTTCTATATATTTTTTATATTTAATTAAGTTTTAAGTTTTTATAAATTTTAATATTTTTAATTGATTTTTATTATTTATTTTTAGTTGATTGAGTAGTCATATTTTTTATTTATTTTTTAATTAAATTATTCTCATTTAATTTTTGTTTTAATTGAGTGACCCAATTGTTATCTTACTCTATCATTTAATTGTATGTCTTCACATGTTAATAATTATGAAATTTAATAATTGATATAAAATTGTGTCGAGCAAATGATTTTTATTTTACTTTTAATGTTTTTTAAATGACTTTAATGTATCACTTACCACTTATCCAACACATTTACATTAAAAATAATAAAAGTCAACTATTGTATTTTATTAATTATAATATCATTTTATATTTAATTGTAAAATTTCATATATATTTTTTTAACATGCGCAAACAAATGATATGACAATATCTCTAATTAACAGAAAAATTAAACAACAATAACTCAACTGAAAAGTATTATAAAATTTAATATTTAATAAAATAGAAAATAAAATAGAATCCATTTAAAAATATTCAAATATATGAGAAATTTAAAATTTGATTAGTTTTTTATTTCTTAATATAAACATTATTATTCTATATCTATTTGAGTGTAATTTTATTTTTATATATCCGTCAGTAGTCAGAAATATTCGTCGGACAAAATTATTTTACTGAAGGAATCAGATTCAATAGCAAATATTTGTTATTTATTAAGTATTTTTTATAATAATATTTAAAAGCTTCCATTTTAAACAAAACGTCGGTAATATTTTTCTTAGTTACTAGAATTTACCAATTGTGAGTAAAAGATAAATATTCTAAATTGATATAAAGTGAATTAGCCTTGAGAATTTGGTCAGTTTATTTTATGAAATAAAATATTATTTAACATTCTACACATGTCAAAATAGGTTTAAAATTTGTAAGTTAATTCTATTTATTATGAATTTGAATTGAATTGATTAAAAAAAATTCTTTTTATATTTGAGTCAAATTGAATTTAACTTACTTAACCTTTTAAGTTAAACAAAATTAAGTGAAGTTGAATTTAAGTTGATTCATAATCTACAATCAACCATCCCTCGTTATTTTTTTAAGTATATTTTATTATAATTATTTATTACTTTTAATAAAGTATTTGCCGATTGACATTTTAAAAACTATAATATTATTTAATAAGGTTTGAATAATGGGATACATAATTTATTTGTTTGTCAAATTATAAGAATTGATATTTTAATTTTTAATTATTATCTTTTGGTGAAATAGATAAATATTTTAATTGTATTGTTACAAAAATGGCTAAATATGTTTTTAGTTTTTGCACTTAGTCACAAAATTGAAATTTGTCAATATCTCAAATTTGGATATATTTTGATCACGAAACTTTAAAAATTTTAAAATGATGGATATAATTTTTTTAACTCAAAGATATTAACTATTTTTTCTTTATGTGTTAAACAGTGTTCCAGATTATTTTTTTCTAAAAATAATCATTCAAATAAAATAAAAAATAGACAAATACTTGACAATATTTGCAATAGTAATAATATTGTTGTTGTTTACAAAATGGTATTCTGTGCGTTAATTAAATATGATTTAATTAGTTATAAGTAATTACAAGTTATAAGAAAAAAAGATTACGAACTTATGAGTTAAACAGTTTATTAATAAAACTTCGTATATTAAAATAAAATAATTAATTAGATGGTTTAAAATGCACTAATGGATATTAAAGAGAATTATATAGATAAACATTTAAAAGGAGAGCAACGTGGGGGAATTCAGATAAGATAAAAACTTTAAACATGCATATAAGAAAAAGAAATGAAAAATATATTAAGTAAAATATATTAAAATAAGAGAAATGAATGAAATTGTTTCATGAGGATTATGATTCGATGTTCTTTATAACCCAATATATTTACATTATAAGAAAATATTTAAATAATGATTATTTTTAGTTATAAAAATTTAATTATTATAACGACTAATTTAGATACTAATTTTATTATTAATAACTTTATTTATTATTTTTAATTATTTATAATTATAATAAAAAATATACATTAGAAGCTTTGTAATTATGCATAACAATTCAAGATCGGTTATAGAGAAACTAATGTAATGCAAAACACGGTAGCAGTTTTGTAAATACTAAGAACTATATTAGATCGGTTGTAACAAAAATCGATGTAATATGTACATATTAGATTGGTTATAAAGGAAAATAATTTCATATGTGCATATTAGATCGGTTAAAATATGAATCGATCTAATAGACCAATCAATCTAATAAATCTTTTTTTGCCTTCTTTATTTTTGTGAAGTTCCTTCTCTTCTCACCAACCAAAAAAAAATCTATTTTCTCTCAGTTTTGAAGTTCCAAAACTTTCTCTTTCAATGCTACCCTTTCTCTTCTTCTTTCATCTTCATCTTCCTTCTTGATAAAGGATTCACATTTTGTTTTTCTCCAAGTAGTCGTTACTTTTTTTCTTTCATCGTTGGTAATGATTTACTTGTCCGAGTTGTTGCGATGGTTACTGCATCATCACACCTATTGCGTCTCTGTTGTTTCGATTCCTTTGGTTGTTTTCGAAATTGTCATTACTGCTTTGCTCGTCACCACTTATGGGTTGCCCACTAATGACATTACTATGGTTGCCAATTGTTTCTCTGTTAGTTTCTGATATTAATATGCTTGTTGTTGGTGCTGATCTCCTTTCAACTGATAGTGTTGCGATTGTCACCAATCTTGGTCCATTATCTCAACACCTAAGGGAATCGAGTTAGGGTTATACAAAAATCACTTTCAAAAATGTTTCTTTTTTTTCTTTTTAGTTAGATGTATTTGATCAGTTGTTTTAGAATTGATCTAATATGTCTTCAACATATTACATCGGTGCATATTAGATCAGTTACGAAACCTATCTACTATGCGCTCCAGAATCGATCTAATATACCTATTTTCCATTAGTATTTGTATAATTCATCCTTCTTTTGCAAAACTCAACTAATTCAAACAAATCTCATTGAAGCAATTCCCTCATTGACTTGTTAACAATAATAGTCAAACGTATTAAACCTTTGAAACAAACAATGTATATGGCTTGATCATGTTTCTAGTCTCTAATTTTGGATGTGAATTTAGAATTTGTTCATGTTTTAAACTTTCATATAACTTTAAAAATATGAATGAACATAGTTCTTGTAATCAAATGTTGTTAATCTTTTTACGTGCTAAACAGACAGAAAATGAGTTAGAATATGTCAAATGATGTAAATAACTCAAATAATAACCTAAAATGTCGCTTGACACGAAAAAAAAAATACAATTAGATTAAGAAGACTATATTTATTTATTTTTAAAGTTTTAGGACCAAATTGTATCAAAGTTTTAGACATGGACGAATGTCAATTTTGCACCAAAGTTTAGAGACTACAAATATATTTAACCCTCTGTATAGTCATAAAAATATGTCCTACTAAATATATTCTTAGAAAATTCTAACAAATGTTTATTTGGATTAAATATGATTTAGCCCTAAACTTTAATGTGAAGTTTGAATTTGGTTTTGTTCTAAACTTTGATATATTTTGATTCTATAATCATTCTTAATCAATTGCATTATTTTTTTATGCATCATATGATTTTTTAAGCTGACATTTTATTTATTTACATAATTTGATACATTCTAGTTCAAATGACAGTTTAACATGTAAAAGAAAAATAATGTCACTGAGTTAATAAAATTGTATCCATTTATTTTTAAAATTTATAAACATATCAAAATTTAAGACAAAAATGACTTTCAGTTTTCTATGTTTAAAAACTATGCACTTATTTAACCCTATATATTATCTATTTAAATACACATCAATTACATGAAATTAAAAAACAACAACAAAACACTGTAGCAAATCTTTTATTTTTATTAGTGTGCTAAGAAAAATCTTAAACCAGTAGAAAAAGAAGTTAGTTTTGAAAGGCAAAGTGAAAGTATATTTGATTTTGGGATTGTAAATGTTTGAAAGATTTTGGTGGTAATAATATAGGTGTGTGTAGGGTGTAGTATAGATTTCCAAAGAAGGTAGTTTAAGAGTGCGTGTGATTGCACAGTGGTAATTTAAGAGAGCGTACAGACAAAGATGCAAGTGTGTATGTGAGTGTCAGAGTGAGTAATTGAAGAGACGTACAAACAATTGCATTGCAATTTCTTCTTCTCTTTCTCAACAAAACAAAACAACACAGACACTCTCACCTTGTTACATCATCTGTGTCCTCCACTGCACCATGGCTCCAACTTCGATGTGGTCCAATCATAACCCCAATTATTACACACATTACTTCTTTTCTTCTTCTCCATCATCTCATTCAAATTTTTCATTTTTGCTTTTCCTTTTTCTCAATTCCCTACAACTTCATTTTTTTATTTGGTGGTCAATGGCTTCTGCTGCGAAATCATGCAGATCTGTAAGATGAGAAAAGGTCGTGGTCAAAGTTCAGCAACTTTTTGTTTCTTCGTTAATTCATACATTAAAAATGTTCAAAACATGGACGTAGTTTTTATAGGCAATTCTTAAAAGCTGTCACATTCTTCCTTTATATTTTGTTGCAAGGATAGATTAGGTATCAGTTTGAATTGTCAAAACTCTTCTTTTTAAGAATAGCTACACTACGAAATGTACTTCATGTGCTTGTGAATGAGAAATTTGGTCGTGTCTGTGTACATATATTGCTTAAAATCAATTAAGCTTAAAACAGTGAAAAGCCTAATTTTAACCTAAAATTTTATTTTAGAAAGATATCAAGATGTCATAACTTGTACCTCAAAATCTTTGGATAATCATAGTAGTTACATTCAATTAACTATTTATGTGTTTATCTTTTTTCGTATTTGGTTAGATTGCAAAACTTAGATATTCATTGTTGTTTATAATGATTATTTGTGAATTCTTTTGAATTTTTATAATTAGTTACATTACGAGATGTGTGTGCTTAGTAATAAGGAAAGGTATAAATATCAATTTCATCATACATTAAAAACAAGAAGAAAAAATAGAGGTATGTTCCATTTCCAAGGCCAGTCCTTAGGAGCCCAAACTCCATTAAGGTTGATTTTTGTTATTTACACCCTAGTTTTTATAACTATACTTTCATTTTATTTTCTTTGTAAATATTTACATTGTTCCTAAGTGTACTAGCTAATAGGTCCTGTATTAAAATAACAATTGTCTTTAGGTTTTAGTCCATCAATATTTTTGGACTAACAAATCATGCAGTGATCCAAAAACATATTACGGTGCTGGACTATGTTTTATCACTCGGCCCAAATCAAAATTTAAAAGCCCAAAAGGTTTGTGTAGTTAATGTTGGTAACATTGTGGTTTCGGGGAAGTCGACTTGAGGAACAAAAGTAATGGTTGTTAAGTGATTTGAACCGTGTTTGGAATCTTCAAAAGAAAAAAGTTATTTCCACCTTTAAACCATATTTGAAATCGAAATTAAGTTATGCAAATATATACTGTCTGAATTTGTTTTAATATTAATAAAAAATATTTGAAGTGATATATATTCTTTGTAATAAACTTTAAGAACACGCCTAGCTCAATTATATAAATAGTGATTATAAGTAAAAATATTTCGAGCAGGAATAACAAAATAATTTTTTTTATTAGTTCTAACGACATATTTCTCTTAATATAATTTTTATCATCTATTAAAAAGTACAAAGTCATAGATGAGACTCATTTTAAAATTTGTAATTTCTAATGAATTTCAAGCTTCTCGTGATGGTTTCAACAGCTTTGTAATTTTTTTTTTATTTAGTTCAATGTGAAAAATATATATTTTGGTAATTATAAATAAAATACATCATTGGTATGAATTTTCAAATGAAATAAACTTACAAGACAATTTTTTTATTGGACAATGGTATACAAATTCTTTGCATTGCCAATGCATAAATTACTTAAGCTTTTTTTATTAACATCTGTACTTTTTCTATGATATAAAATAGCATAATATGCAATTGTAGACTAAGAATACTATTAGTAATGGCTCTACAATGTATTCCCTCTAAATGCTCTTTCCATTATTTTAAATTTATTTAAAATTACATAACTATGTATGAAACTCATTATATATGAAGCAACATCTAAATTCTTCTATATAGTTTTTTTTTTTTTCAAAACTAACAAAATTGATTAAGTACTATATTAGTAAATTTGTTCAATTGTAGATAATTTATTTTATAATACATCTTTACTTCTCTACCAAATAATATTTAATATAATATTAGAAGTGGTACAAATTCACATAATGCTTTGTTTGGGAAAGATGTGAAGTTGCATTCATAAAGTACTCAATCTCTTTAAAAGTACGTTCTTTCTCAACCCTTTCTACATATTAAGTTAAAGATTTTTTAAATGACCTATAAAGTTTAAACTTAAACCGTGTGTACATATTTCAATAAAAAGTATATATAACTACTATATCGATATGCCACAACTCACAACATTCAAATAATCTTGCTTTAAGCACCAACTATATCACCACACTAAACGTAAATGATATCTCCTGTCTTTTTTCAGTAATTCTCTCTAATTTATAGTGCTTTTTTCCACTTTATAACAAAGTGTGAAAGACATAGAAAAATAATATTTAATAATTTGTAATTGGTAATAATTAAAGATAACATGGGATGAAAACGTATATCGTTTTGTTGAATTTATCAACCAAGAAGTAGGGATTGTATAAATTTTTTTTCCAAAACCGTATTGAATTCCCCAAAGAAAAAATTAAATTCAAAAGGAAAAAAGGGTTTTACATTTTTGGATGAAAAAGGCATAACTTTTGCATTAAATAAAACTATTTCCTAAAGATAACTCCCAAAATGAAACGCAGCATAAAGCTATTATTTTACCACCCACTTCACTTTTGCATTAATCTTTGCAATCCACCAACCCTATCACTATAATCTAGAAGAATCAATGGCGCAAACTTTATCGCTCACGCTCTTAGGATAGCAAAGTATGTATTACGCGCCAGTTGAATTAAAAAATACTATAATCTTTTTATTAACTTTTTGTTATGAAATAGTCTAAATAAATTATTTTCAATAATAATTTAGGGTATTCAATTAGTAATAAATTGATGGAATTTGTACACGTACTTACTTGCATGTGTTATCAACCAACCAGAATGCTACACAAGACAAATGCCAGGCGCGTGAGATTCCACAAAATTATCATTTTCCATTCCTCCAATCACAAAACCAAACAATTCCACTTTGGATTATTATCTGCTGACATATTCTCTCTAAACTTTCCCCTGCTTTAGTTCGCCGACAACAACTGTCTGGTAAAACATCTGACCATTTTCAATCTCTTTCTGGTATTTCGTTTATAGTTTTCTTCAAGTACTTTTGTTTTCTCATATTGATGTTGTTTTTTCTTCGATTGTTTTGTTTTAGTTTCTTTTCAATGGTTTTTATTGATGCTATCAGTTGTGCTGGGGGTGATTCCAAATCCAGTTTAACATTATAGAATTTGATTGAGTTGGATTCGTTTCCATTGTTTGCTTGAGCGTGAACAAAATTATGTCTTCAGTTTATGGGCAGTCTTCATTCTCATTTTGTGTTCTAAAATAAAAAATAAAACAATTGAAATGATAGTCATGTGATCAGTTCTGTATGTCAAAATTGAGGCTGATATCTATTGGGGACCACCAAATATTTTGAAATTTACAATCTCTTGAAGATGAAGCGAATGATATTGAATGATAGATAATGTATGCTACTGAACTATAGATAATGTTTTCTATCATTTACTGTAGTTTTGCTTATCTTTATTGTTTGTTCTACCAATGCATGGCCTTGTTGATGGAGAGATCAAAGGGAAAGTTACTAAACAGTTTCTGAACTTTGTTTACTTTCTGCAGATTTGTTGAACCTGCTCCTACTTTTTCCCTTCTGAGATCGAGTTACTTGACAAGTATGTATACTGACGGTTATACTGCTCTAGTTACAAACTTATCTTCAAGAGCAACAGAGAACGATGTACACAATTTTTTTGCTTATTGTGGACCAATTGAGCATGTTGAAATAATAAGGTAATGTTACTTTTGCTGGTAAATTTCTGTGTATCAATCAAACTTGAACCTTTTGATAGGATAGGTGCTATGATTTACGAACCCCTCACTCAGATTAGCATGGTGGACTACAAACATAATGACATGGCCATAAATATCAGAATCTTCGTTTTCGTTTTGGTGATTGTGCTTCGCCCAACTACTATCTAATCTCTCCCAGCACCAATGTAAATATTTGAGACAAGTCATAAGAAAATGTGACAGATGTAGAAAATCAATTCTTGATCAGTATGTTAGATAGGAGTCTCTGATTTAGGTAATTGAAGGAAATTCAAAAATCTGCTGTTTTGAGTGTGTATTCTGTGTCCATAACTGCATATTTGATAGATTCCAGATTTCCAGTTTATTCAACTTCCTTTATATATTGTCTTCTAGTTAAAAAGTTATGTTCTTTATCTGGAAATGAATTAAATTGAACTTTTTGCTGTGTAGTTATCCTGTTTTTTCAAACGAAATTCCTGGTTTCGACTGTGAATTGGATGAAGTTTTCCACAGCTTTTACATCACTTATTGTTACAGTAAATTTATGGGAGCTTTAAATTTCCCTTATATTGTCGTGTATTTTTTTCCTAATCACTCAATAACAATTGGCATGCTTGGATCGAATACTTCAAAGATGTTACGTTATTTCGCAGTATAGTTCTGCAGAAAGATTTTATACATAGCATTGTTAGGCGACTTTGCAGTTACAATATCAAGGTTTCTTAGAAACAATATGAATAATAGTTTTTTTGTCGCGATACAGATCTGATGAAAATGCATCTACTGCATATGTGACTTATCAGGATGCCTATGCCCTGGAAACTGCGCTATTGCTAAATGTAAGTTGCTTATTTGTTCTCTTACTTGCTTGCCCCTTCTTGTAGGATATCATGGGTTGACATAACATACAACAAGTTCCTTCATTGCTTTCCCCATGAAGTAGAAGATGAATTTGAAATCTAGCTTTTCCTTTTATCTTCTAATTGGGCAAATGGTTGTGTTTTGTTTCTAGATGTACTCAACTTCAGAATGTAGATAATGATGAGAATCATTATTGTTTTCATGATAAGAAATAATTATACATGAAATTCAAATTCCATTGCATCAGAGAAAATTTGTTACTGAAAAATTGAATTACTTAAACCTCTTTTAAATCAAATTCATCTTCTGATGTTGCAGAAATTAATTTTTCAGTGTTGTGGCATTGTTCATTTGTTCTCACTTGAATATTGTTTGTTAATACCTGCATTCATATTTGGTTCAATGTTGTTTCAGGGATCAATGATATTGGACCAATGTATATTCATTTCACGCTATGAAGCTTACGTAAATAACTATGATAATTGGGGCAGTCATGTATCAAAGCCTGAAGACAGTATTACAATCTCACAAGTATGCATCAAATCCTCAGAATCGCCTGTTTCTTTTAGTTAGACCAAACCAAACTGACAGAAGAAATTTTTTTATGCATATTCAAAAATATTCATAAACAATGATGTACATTTCAGGCTATTTTTTATCCCTTAGTTTACGCATGAAAAGCTATTTATTATGAAAAATAGTTAGCTTTTATTTGAAACCTGGGGAGTGACAGTCTTTGTTTTTCTGCAATATGGTTCAAATATCAAATGTGGCGTATTTGTGGTCTATTCTGTTCACAGAAAAGTTTTCTGCTGTTACTTTCTTCTTTTCACTAATAACTAAAAAAAAAATCACTTTTGTTCTATGTTTCTGAAGGAGAACATGAAATAAAGTGAAAACAAAGAGACCATTTTTGTAGAAAATTGGATTCTCTCATAACTTACTGGTATGTCATGTCTCCTAGAGACTTTTATGCAACTCAAATCCATGACGATGTGACCTCTATAAATTGTGAAAAGTGGCTTACGTAGTTGCTGTTCAAGGTCAAGAATTGATTAACGGTGGTTTTCATTGACAGGATGATCGCATGGACAAGTTTGTTTCTTCCCCTGGAGAAGCACTAACTCTGGCTCAGGTGGTTGTCAAAACAATGGTGGCTAAGGGCTATGTGTTGGGAAAAGATGCATTTGTGATGGCAAAAGCTTTTGATGAATCTCATAATGTGTCGTCTACAGCATCATCAAAGGTTGTTGAACTCAGCAATAAAATTGGCTTGACTGATTCCATTAATTCAGGCATTGAAACTTTTAAATCTGTGGATGAGAAGTATCATGTCACAGACTTCACCAAATCAGCTGCAACAGTGACAGGGACAACAGCTATAGTTGTTGCATCAGTTACCGGTAAAGCTGCTGTGGCAGCTGGAAATGCTATAGCCAACAGTAGGTACTTTGCCAAAGGTGCTCTTTGGGTTTCAGATATTTTGACACGTGCCGCCAAAGCAGCTGCTGATTTGGGTCAGAGTGAAAAGAAATGAAACTCCAAACAAAAACTGCTGCAAAGTATGTTGAGTTCTTGGACACAAACAAATAGCATCATTTGTTTGTTGATACTGTATTATCATAAGGCATGAACTTGCTTTACATGCGTGGCTACTCATCTGGTGCAAATTGTTCATATCAGTAGTTTTTAAGAATCCATGGTAAGAAGCCACTTATATATGCGTATCGTCTTACAAAATATGAGAATATGGTACAGTTTTAAGTTTTAAGTGCCAATTTTCTTATTGCCTACTATCATATCAATCTGCCTAAACTTACATGAAGGTAATGCTGGATATAGATTAATTTTGGTGGAAATAGTATTTTTCTTAAAAGCTCTCTAAAGTATCTAATGGTAACACCTTCTAGGAAGTTTTACCGGTGTTTAAAGATTAGTTGAGTAGTTAAAGAGCTTTCTATGCCGATTTCGGCATAAATATAGGAGACATAGAAAGTGAAAACTTTCTATACTAGTTCTGAAACCGACATAAAATTTTTTTTGGATAATAGGAAAGTTTATAATAAAAGTTACTATCTATGTTGTTTATTTGATACAATTGGTATAGAAAGTATGACTTTCTATGCGGATTATTGTCGCAACCTGCATAAAAAGTGTGACAAGAGATGAATAGTTAAAAAAATACTTATATCTATACTAGAGATGTTAAATAACAAGGTAAGTCTCAACCATTGCTTAATTCTTATCTATCTGCACATCTAAACAGTGATCTGAGTGGTACCTAATAATGAGCTTCTGTTAGCGTTCAAACATGTCGTTAACACTATGTTTGGTATTATTGACGGTGTCTTCTCTTTTTTTACCACATTTGTTATACATTAAAAAAAAAAAAAAAAAAACAAAAAAAAAAAAAAAAAAAAAAAAACTGAAGAAAGTTAATGAGAAAAGAAAAGGATTACTGTAATAAAGAAGGGACTTCCAACCAGATGCTATGCAGGAAAGATGCAAAATAGACATTGCTTGGCTTCCTCCATAAAAAAATAATTAATTTATGGTGTCAGAAGATTTGTTGCATCAACACTCTTTTCACGTTGTCTTCAACCCACGGTTGTTACAATCAAAACATAAGTAACCAACGATTTACATTATAACATGTGAACTACTTTCTAATATTTGTATGCAGTGATTGATTCCCTGCCAACTTCATTGTTATGTTTTTAAAGGCATCCTATAGCCAGCATACATTGCAAACAATTTATCATTCTCTATACGACTCAACCACTGTTTTGCGTAGTCTACTTACTTTGGTCCAATAATAATAACTTACATCCACTGATCTCAATTATTTAAATGTACTATTTCTTGTTGCTCCTGATACCGTGTCAATAGGAAAATGTAACCACATTTATCCATTCTTTTCATTTTTTGTTAAAAGTACACATTGATTACATATCTTATGTATCCTTGAGGGATTGGCTTGTGGCTTTGGTTTGGTGAATGGGTACTGTCAAATTGTGTCTCCTTTTGTATTCCTACGACAATCTGCCAGTTGCAATACTTTATACACCATCAAAGTCGGGTAGTGGTTGGTTGGTTTCTATTACATTTCGCTTTACAAACCAAATCTGTGTAAACTTTTTCACTCATGTTATGTTAAGCATTCTTATGAATTTGACATCTGACACCTCGAAATTTATCTATCTTTTACCGTCACATGACAAATTTTCACTCAGTCTAGTACTACACCTTTTTGTGACGATGCATTGATCCCTGTTAAGTCAAAAACTGTTTGTAGCTGTAGGGTTCACTAACACTGTTAGGTTATTTTTATGAAATATAAGAAAAGTAATGTTATAGTTTGTGTATTCTACATCTAACATCGCTCTCCACATAAATAAGCTATCTGCATTTACAACAATTTCAGTACTATAGTTGTCATCTACCTCTCTCACCTAAGTGTGTTGTGATCTTGATTGGACGGCAAGGGACGTGTAGCTTATCTTGATTTTCTTGCATCTATGGCCATTGATTGCATTATATGAAGATGATTAAAAAGGACATAAGTAGGTAAGAAAAAAAAGCTTTGCTTCCTTGGCACAGATCATTTGTATGATTCTTGCGTTCCTAGCGGTGCATTCTTTTGTAAATGGCACCACATGGATTTCTAATAGTGAACCTATGAATTATACTAATTACTTCACATAATAGGGTGTCTCAAATATGGCAATGCCCTGTAATATGAACTAAGAAAAAGTCTGAATGCCCTTTCACAACTTTCCACAGCTTCTTTTGGAGATATGCTGTGATGAAAACTCAAGTCAAAATTGGTGTTCCTTGTTGTCTTTTAAGTTTTGGACCATCTGGACCATGCAGTGTCATTTTCTTGCAGAGATTATTAGATTTCAAAGCAATGGTCTTAAATTCCTATATATTAATGCTAAAGGGAAGTTCAAATTTATTATACGTGTATAAAAAAACCCGTTAAGAAAAGTATTTATCTTTGGTGTTTGATGGATTAGTGTCTTCTGGGAATATTCTTGAAAGCCAAAAACCAATCTCTAACTTAATGGCTGAGAAGAATAAAAGAAAGAAACATATAACTGTCTTTTGCTTTTAGAACTTCTTTAAATTCAAAGGAACTTTATATTTTCAACTGTCAAGTAGGTTTTAAAAGAAATCGTCTACTAGGCTGTGATAAAGTTCACATGTAAATATAGTGCTTTTCCAGCCAGAGAAGCATGATTTGACTCAATTACAAGCCTCTTTCCAAAGTTGACCTATACTATGTCCTCCTAACATGATATTTTATGCCCCCACTACATTAATGCTTTAGAAAATAATCAGTTCAAAACAAATATAAAAATAAGCCATTAAAGCAGAGAGCGAATAGATTATATCAGTAACCAATCAATTGTAACCCAATATAAAATGAGGGTCTTAAATGGTGAAGTGGTCAAAATTTGATAAGAAAAAGATGAGAAGCATGACAACTGCATTGAGCTCATAAACCTCATACCCTCTCAAGTGCATTTGGTTCAACTCTAGGCTTGAAAAGCTTCAGAGGCTACCATTAAATAACTTTCAAACATTACATCTTCGAATTTGTAAAGAAGACAAATCATGAAGTGAAAGAATGCAAACGATACCAATCAACTTTATAATTCTCTTTTGCATTTCTTCTTGACTTTGCAAGAATGGCAATGGTATACAAAAGGGAAAATGAAAAGTATACTCTATGTAGCAAACTACACTGATTTTGTAGAGGGAGTGATGTGAACACGTTATTCACTCCTCACTAATGTCCAACACATAAAGATTTTACTGTACAACAAAATTTCACAAAGTACAAAATGCCCTTAGGAATAAGACTCAAAATTTTGTTTCAGTACCTCTTGTAAGTATCACCCGGAATTGGGAACTAACAGCAACACATGGGGCAACGAATTAGTCCGTTTTCATTGCAATCAGGGCAACGCTGGAATCCATACTCCCCCACCTCACCATCAACATACTCTTCTTCATTTTCATCACCTTCATAGTAAATTTTACAACTTCCACAACAGGTTTCACAGGGAACAAACCTTATATCCCCACAAGCCTCACACACTCCCCCACCATCACATCCAACACTGTCCTCAATTTTCTCACAATAACCCAAAAGCTTCTCGAGCTTCCCATCCTCATGCAGCCTCTGAATTTCCTCAACTCCACCAATGTGATTCTTCCCAACAAACACCCTTGGCAATCCTAAACCACCATACCCTTCACCCAGTAACTCTCTAAGCTCCTCCTTGAACCCTGAGTGCATAGACACATCCCTCTCATCCACCCTCACTCCTAATCCCTTCAGAATCAACTTCACTTGGCAACAATCCTCATAAGTCTTTCGCACGCCGCGTAAGCTAGTGAAGTACAACACCACCTTATCTTTCCCACAGGGGTCATCAACCAGAAAAACATCATCAATATCATCATCACCTTTTGTTTTATTTTCCTCAAATAGGGACCACTTTGTAGTCCCTTGAATATCTTCATCACTCGGTGCCGGTCGAAGGTGGAAAGGACTGTCTGGAGAGAGTTGTTGCAAGGACTTTCTGAACGAAGAAATCATTTCAGGGTCAAAGTCTGAGATTGCAGGAGTGAGTTTCGACTCCTCCTCGGTCATCAGAAGCCACATGGGTTTTGGAGAGGCAACAACACTCATTTTGGGTGGATCAACATCACCAACGTCATCACCATCACCATTGACATCAAAAGAGAAGCTCCGGAAGTGACTCGGAGATCGGAAAGGGGTGGTGTCTTCAAGGCCTTCCATGAGTTCCCATGTGTTGATTGTCTCAGGCTCACCGGGTGGTGTTCTAATTGGGGTCTTGGGAAAAACCTTCGGCAACTTCTGTTCAATCATGCTAGACCAAGTCTTGGCCTCAATCAACCCCATTGAGAACTCTTTTCTTTTCTCTTTCTCCAATTCCCCACCCTTCTCCTTCGCCTCCGACCTATGGACAAAGCTTTCACTTTCGAACCTGAAACTTTCGGCATTACCAACCTTACCATTGGAAAGCCTGAAATCGTGGTCACAATTCCCAGCGAAACTGTGAGTTGGAGCAGGAGAATTGAGTTTTAGAGTGCCCAATGTCGTGGAAGTGAGTGCCACAACATGGTAGCTATCACCTTGTACCTGAGGTGGATGATGAACATGCATTGAGTAGCTTCTGGGAGCAGGAGAATAAGGAGCATTGCAACGCCCACATCGCTTTTGCTTCGAACTCGCACAACCCATGATCACTACCAAGCCCCCCAAAACATCTCCACCTCTTTCTTTGCCTGCAACAAAACAAAAACACGGCTTCTCTTGCTTTAGTTACACATTGGTCGGAGATACGAGGAAAAGAAATGTGTCAGGAATTAGTTAAAAGAAATGAAAAAGATAACAAAAAGTGAAAAATGAAGTACCTTTGCGTTGTGTGGATATTCAAATTGGTTGAACAGAAGATGAAGAAGAAGAAATGGAATTGCTTTTAGATTTGGAGCTCAAATACACACAAGGGGTGGGCCAAGTTGCGTAAATGGAGGGAGAAAAGTAAAGAAAGAAACTGTTTTTATATACACAGGGACCAAACTAAAGGAACCACTCGGTTGCGTACAACTCACAATGTATGTTCAAATCGAAAATCATATTCTTCTAAATATATAGGTACGCCAAATGTTCCTACCTTACTATGATCGATCGAGTTTCCAATATAACTAACAAAATACTCTCTTTATGATGAATAGACCAATCATCAAACTCATAATCATGATTTATCGGTAAGTATATAACAGATAAAGTATTAATAAGTGTTATATCTGCCTTCTGACTTGCAAAATCATTGAATAAATTAGTTGGTATTTTAGAAGAAAAAAACCCAATCTTCCGTTTCAAAATGTAATTAAGCGTCCATGAATTTCAGTTAATTAACTGCATTATATTTAAAGGGAAAAATATTTGTTAGAGGCTCCGATTTAATACTGAATTGTTAAATCATTGCGTACCAAATAAGTTAATAATTGTATGACAAACAAGAATCATGTCCCGTAATGGAGCTGGGAAATTTACGCAATTGAACACGCTTACACGACAAATTTTAATGTATCTTTAAGAATAATACCTAATGATTTAGATTTTACTCATACCGTATAGTTTGATTTCCCCTTGCATCAATTTGTTGAATTAAAAGAACACAAAGACTTAAATGCGAGATTTCATATAAATAACCTTAAAATATAGATTTACGTGTGATATCACGACTTTACTTTTTGGCACGAAGCTTGGGATATGAACATAACTTTCCTTACATAAGATAAGATTAACATAAGTACATAATTAACTTCTTTACCTAAGCCATCATGCTAAATTAGAAATTAGAATAAATTTTAGGGCTTGGGTGTATTCGTGTATGGGATATGCACTCATTAAGCAATGAATCCTATTTAACTAATTCTAATTTTTATAATTTTCGAATGATTCTCTAAACTAGTAGCAAGACTATTTTATAATTTTTTTTATATTCACAAATAGAATTAAATATGAGTAATTAATAAATTATTGAAAAAGATTTCAGATAGAGTGTAGTAGTAATTTGTGTTGCAGAGGTGGGTGGGAGTTGCGGAAATGGTAGTGACCAGCGTTGGGGGTTGGTTGCATTTAGAGACTTTTATTAATTGATTTAAATTTTTTTCCCTCTTTTCAATAAATATGATGTCATCTTTTTTCAATTATATTGCTCTTATTTTATCCCATGAAGACTTAGAAGAAGTCATAATAACGGGACATAGATACACTAACTAACACATTTAATAATCTCACATATGAGTATAGGCACGATTTAACTCAAGTACAACAATAATTTTGCAAAAAAGAAAAAAAGCTATATATGAAAATTAAGAAAATTTAAAATTTTACTCGTTCTTTAACATTTGCCATAAGGTTCTTTTGTTGTATATAAGAAAAAAAAAATCCTAGAATGACACTGACTATAGGAGAGAGCAACATGTTTTATATCAAGAAGAAAATAATATTATTTGAAAATTTATACAACACAAAAATTATCTTTTCATATTCTTTGACTTCAAATAGATCTAAACTCTCCAAAGTAAAAATTTAATTCAAACCTCATTTCACTCTTTTATAAGAGTATAAGAAAAATAAAAACAAACTTAAAGTGTTTTTGACTAGAACAAAAAACATCATAAATTTAGAGTCTATTATATAGTCACCAACACACATTTCCTAATTTATTCAACACTATGTGAGATTTTTCAAGACATAATATTTTTATTAGTTCAGAATAACTTGAGTGTTGGTTTTTATTGGATTGAATCTATTAAAACTTGAAAGATAATTCTTTTTACAAGATATTTTTTCATGGGTATTATATTAAAAACTAAAGGGCATTTTGTTTTATTTTTTCTATTTTAAATTAATACATGTAATAAAACAGTACGTTTTATAATATTTTAAAAGCAATTGATTAGGATTTGAAGGATTTGATTTAATTGATGGCGGTGTTGAGATGAAGAGTATCCAAAACAGGTGTATAATAATATGGTTCATGTTTGAATGATACTCACATAGTAGTTTTGATTATAATAATGATAATGATGTTGAACTTAAAGGTAGTGACAATATTTTTTTTTTATTTCACTATTATTTTTGTTTATAATTTATTAATTATTTTTACACCGACTTCATAGAATCAATGGTTCATTGTCTCTATTTTTTTTTTGTATGATTAGGTTTTCGGTCTTCAACTTTAATAAAGATGATATCCGTTAAAGACACTCTAACATTTAAGTAAACATTTGATAAGAGGGTCAACATTATCGAAAAAATAATTTAGTCCAAAAAAAAGTTGACGTTGATGTTTACTTATTTATATTGTTCTTGTTAGGCCTCTGCTTGCATGGATGATTAAGAAAAATCCAATTATGACTTAATCATGGTTTTAACTTTACTTAACATTGATCTAATTCTATTTATGTCTATTTAGATGATTTTGCATCGGTTTGAGTTGTCAATGGTGTATATCAAGAGTGAATCACTTTGTATTGAGAGGTCAAAAATAATTGTGTGCTAAAAGTTTATTAACTGATTGATCGATATTTTGTCTAGATGTCAAGTACTAATGTAGTACATTAACCCTTCAAACACGAGAAAGACAAAAAAAATAAGGGTTAAATATGTTTTTGGTTCCTTAACTTTCAGTGAAAATTAGAATTAGTCTATATTCAAAACTTTGACCTAATTTAGTGTATCAACTTTAGAACCGTGTGGATTAGTACTTTTAACCAATTTTTGTTAAGTTTAGTTGACATTTCAAATGTGTTTGATGATAACATTTGAGTTGTTTACATCATTTAACACATTTTCGCTTAAACGTTAAGTAAGAAACTATCATAAAAAATGTTTGAAATATTAAATAAACTTAACAACATTTGGTTCAAAAGACTAAATCCATGCAATTCTAAAGTTAAGAGATTAAATTGGGTTAAAATTTTGAAGATGAACTAATTCTAGTTTTTAATGAAAGTTAAGAGATAAAAACATATTTAACCAAAAAAATAATTTCTTTATCAAGATATTGTTACAAGTACAATGTATTAACATTTTATAATTTTGTTTTTAAAGGAGAAGTCATTAATATGAAGAAAAACAAAAGTGATATAGAAAAGGATGCTTAGAAAGAAAGATGAAAAACAAAAGATGTTTAAGGTGAAGTTTTATATATATATATATATATATATATATATATATATATATATATATATATATATAATTTATAGTGGTGTTTTATTTCTGCTCATTGATATGGATTTCATATATACGTTTGTTTTTTAGAATTTATATTGTTTTGTGTGATCAAAATTTACTTATGATATTTTAATTTTTGGAATCAATTTGGGTGTTAATCTGATAAATTATCTAAAAGATCAATTTATATGTAAGTTATCTATGAACCAATTCGTAAATAAGCTATCTATATACTCATTTATAAGTAAATTATCCATAAATAAATCCAAATGTAACTTACTCAAAATAATCTATGAATAACTTAACCACATAATAATTTTTGTAAGTAATAGTTTTTATGAGCGAATTTTCAACACGTTATTTTCTTTTTCATTAATGATCTATTATTCACATATTTAACCTATCGATAATAATATTTTTTTTTATCACGTATCTGTTTATATTAACATTAAAAAGATCTTCACTATTATATCAATTTTCTTTTTGTTTATTGGCTGATTAATTTGATAGTTAAAAAACTTGATTTTTGATGTTGGAGAGAAATTGGAAGAGAAGGAGAAAGATTTTTTTTTTTTTTGTTAAACTTGGTTGTTGAATAAGTAGTAAAAAATGAGAATTATGATGAAGGTATTGGAACATTTTTCTGAAATGACAACTAGTGAATGATAGGGTTAGACTTTTGAAATAATTTAATCAGCATGCGATAAACTTTAAGATTCACATGAATCTAATGATGTGAAAGATGGTACACTATATAGATCACATGTGAAAGTGGTTTACAGTGACTTTCAACAAATTTTAACTGATAACATAGATGGTATGTTGATAACAGTTTAAAAGAAATTAATAAAAATGTTATTACTATAATATATTATAGTAAAAAAATTTTACAATACTATTAAATGTGTAGATTATTTGGTATGCCATTTTTATAGTTTAACTAGTAGTCTTAAAAAAAAGGTTTATTTCCTATATTGAGAATATTTCTTTAGTTTAACTTTTTGTTAGGGGTGGCAAATGGACTAGCCCGGTCCGTTTTAACCCGTCCGTATGTGGCCCGTCAAAAAGCGGATTGGGTCGAACTGGCCTATCAAACAGAAACGGGCCAATAGTCACAACCCGTCCCGTATAGGACGGGTTAACGGGCCGGGCTGGACTGGCCAGTCTAATTTTTTTTTTTAATTATTTTTTAAATTTGTTTATATATACATATAAATTATTATTAAAGTCATATTTAATCAAATAAAATATTATTTTAACTTTTAATTGATTAGTTAATGCTTTTAATTAGATAAGTTAAAATAATTATTAAATTTACATATTAAATTATTCAATTATAATTAATAATTCAAACTTAATTTGTAAGTGTTAATGATTTAAATTACAATACTATTATATATTTATACATTTAAAATATATAATTAAAAAAATAATCTTTTTAATTATTTTTATTTTATTTTATTTTTTTAAAACGGGCCAACGGGTCAGGACGGGTTGGCCCGTACTTTGGCCCGTCAAGTTGATGGACTGGATGGGACGGGTCAGAACGGGCTGACAGGTTGAAATCTTCAACCCAGCCCGTTCCTTTTAGCACGGGCTGACGGGCGGCCCAGCCCGTTTTGCCACCCTTACTTTTTGTGATAAAAAAATACATGTATTTATATAAATTGTCTAATTCTTTCATCATATTTGAGTTTATTTAGATAATATACATATATTTGATTAAATATTAATGCAGATTAGTGAAGTAAAACTCCAATTATTATTGAAGAACATCACAACCATATCTATATATTACATCTGAATTTTCTCTAAGAAACTAATATTCGAGTAATATTGTATGATTTTAATATGTTTGTTTTTTCATATAATTTACTTATTAAATGAGGTTAACATCAACGTTGAACGTAACCATTTCATTCTTAATTAGATTTTCAATTAGTGGTGTTTAACGGCATAATACCAATTTAAACATTATTTTCATTTTTCTATTTATTATCTCTCGTTGATTAGTGAATTTTAAGTGTGCGACTTAATATTTTGTCGTTGTAGATATTTAAATGTTATTAATAAAGTTTAGAGATTTACTTAAAGTATTAACTTTTAGATTTTTTTTTCTTTTTTTTATAATTATGATAAAGATAGAGTGGGTAACATTTGAGAATTATACAAGAAATGAGAAGAGAATTTAACAGGCATATATATATATATATATATATATATATATATATATATATATATATATATATATATATATAATTGTTTTCGCTGTGAATATATTACTTTTTCTTTTAAATCCTTTAATATATATTTTTGGGTACTTTTATTTATAATTTAGTTTTTAATACGCTACTGTTTTTCAAGTTCCCAATGATGTTAACTTGACATTATCAATGTTAATCACGTCAATAACCTCGTCACAAGAATTAAAACAAAAAATTCATAGTTACATGAATCAATATTCATTCAAAAATTAATATACCTACACTTGAAGGAAATATATTTAAGTATTACATTTTTACTATGTTAGTTATACTTAATTTTACATTACTCATAATTTTAATTGAATGTTTCTGTCACAAATTCTACAGTTAAATTAAAACTCCATTAATATAGTTCATATTTACAAAATTTATCTTAAAATACAGTCATCTTATGTACATCGCAAATTGACATAATATAACGAATATATTCAAAATTATAACTCATTAGATTTTGTTCTTATTATTGTTTAAGTTGTACAAGATTTGACGTAACTAATTTAAATGGTGAACATCGATTCATCAATTTAAATTAATAAAAAATCATATTTTATTTAGTAAATTTAAATTTATAAATGTGTAAGTAATGTTAAGCACACAGTGATATCCACCTGGCAATTCAGGTGAACAATGTTATGCGTGGTTAGTTCATCAATGAAAAATCAGAATTCATGATTACACATGTAATAACACGAATTAATTAATTAATTAATATGATTTGGTATTTGGTGATACACGTGATGGCACGTGGACAAGCGTGAGATCTTTGCAGTTACCTGAGCCAACTCACTGCTTCTCCAATTATGGCTCCACATGATCAATTTCCCTCATCAACGCCTAAATTTCGTACCTTCTTTTTTCTTTTTCCGTTAATTTATATACATTTTATCATAAAAAAAAACACGGGACCAAAATATTAGAATTATTATGTCAGAGGGAATGATAATTTTTGACTTAGAATATAATATTGATAATTAGTTTTTCTGTCCATACAAAATTCTCTAACTCCGTCACTATCTCTTGACTCATTCGAAGTTATTAACATGGAATTAATATTTCCCTTCTTTTGCCGCAGCATTTATGTTAAAACTTAGAAGACACATGGAGAGAGAGACTAACACATTCCATTAATATTTCATTTCAATAATTTAATTTATCGGCATTTTCGAGTCAAACATTCATGTTGATTTCACAAACGTGAGCATCATTCTTGTTGATCTCTCAATCACTACTCCATTTAAAGGGTTTTGGTCTGTATTCATTTGAATTTCTTAGAAAACCTGTTGCTACAAACCTACCAAAAAATAATAATATTTCGGTCACTAAATCAATATTTTTTAGAAATGTTAATTTGTAGCTGCAATAACACAACCGATGTTGGAACCACATCGATTCATTTTTCTATGGTTTAATATATACAAAAGAAAAAGACAAACCCTAATCATGACTACGATTTAAAACCGTGACCACGACTAATCTTAATTAATTTAACCACGTATGCTAATTAATAGTATATAATTTAGTGCCAAAAAAACAGGGAAAGACATGAATATAATATATAGTATGAGAATATGTATAGTTATATTATTTGTTGGAGGGTATGTTTGTCGGTTCATGGTTCGTGCATAAGTGATGAACTCCACTTCCAAAGTTTGGATGGAGTATTAAGATATTGATTATTGAATGAAGAGAAAAAGTGGTTTTGAAGTTTGGTGAGTAATGGTGGAAATGTGTGACACTTTTCAGTATCCATGGCCAATCATGTTAGCTGTTTTTGTCCTCAGCTTCTCCACAAACACCTCAAATTGCGCCCACAATTCATGCATTTCCTTTCTATTGAATTCACTTCCGAATATGCAAGAATTTTCTACACACACCCATTTATTACTTTATTTACACATCTATAGTTTCAAGTATTTTAATTACTTGATGTTTAGAATTTTTTTGCCACTGTTATTGATTTGTGTAAATTAAAAAAATTGAATAATCACTTTAGTATATATTTTTCTCAGTCACGTTTTTATTTGTTGGATTTATATATATTTTTTTGGGTTACAGTCACAACGAAATTGTGATTATATATATATATATATATATAATATTGGTCTTCTACGTATACAAAATATTTGACATTATTTTTACTCTGAGATTTTAAGGTAATTATGTTATGAGTTTTTATTTTTGTATAGTATTTAATTTTGTCTATTCTATCTAATGTGCGATTTTTAACTCACACTTAGACTATTTTCAATATTATTCAATTTTAAAAATATATTCGAAGTTAATTGTGGTGCACATTATAAATCCCTACCCATCTATCACACAAATTTATAGTGGTGTGTTTGGATAAGAGAGTTTAATAGAATAATTTATTTATTTGAAAATTTTGAAAATTTTCATGAAAAATGATATACTTGGATGAAAAAATTAGAAGAAAATTAAAATTAGATAATTTTAAGAAAATATTTCAAATAACTAAAATATTAAAAATTAAAATTCACTCAAAAAAGAAAAAAAATTAAAATTTTTAAATTGTGAAATTGTTCATTAGTTAAGACAAAAAAAGTATAAGTCCAAAAAATCAAATTAGTTCAGGTTAAATGTTGAACCATGTTACATCAAATTGAGTTAAGGTCAAAGACTAAATCAGAATAAAGGTTGAACCGACATGTAACAAAGGTCGAGCTAAACTAATTTACGTTAAAGGTTAAATGCCAAGACGAAATGACGAGTTGAATGCACAGTTGTTTCATCCATCTCCATGCACATCACACATCTCTTTTTGTATAAATTTCCTAAATTTTTATGAAATAGTTATAAAATGTTATTTTACCTCTTTTCATCTCTATAGTTCATAGCAAATTAATATAAAGCAATAAATCAAGTGAAAATTAAATAAAAATAAGAATATAATTGATAAAATATCATTAATTCAATTTTAAACTTTCAAAATAGTTTACAAATAATATTTTTCAAAAAATACCATAATTAAAAAAAATAAGAATATAATTGATAAAATAACCATTAATTCAATTTTAAACTTTGAAAATAGCTTACAAATAATATTTTTCAAAAAATACCATAATTAAAAAGGACAATTAAGATAAAACATTGAATTCTTTCATACTTACAATAAAAAAAATGCTCGTGTTTATAATTATAAAGATTTAATGGCATATTTTTCTAACAATTATTATCACTGTATGAATAAATTATTTTTACTGATATTTTATTATTAAATTTTTAATTTTAATGTGTTATAATTACATTAAATACCTCACTATTCTTTAATAATTTTATTATTATCTATTTAATATATATATATATATATATATATATATATATATATATATATATTAAAATAATATTTGATCATGTACATATTTTTAAGTCTTTAATCGGTTAATTATGTCTTTAATTAATAAATTAAAAAGATTATTATGTGTAAATTACTCCTTTAAAATTAACAATTTTAATTGAGTTTGTAAATATTAATAATTCAAATTAAAATATTATTATATATTTGCATCGTTAAAATAATAAAATACAATATAACAACTTAATTTTTAAACTATTTTATTTTTTAATTTAAAAAATATGGGTTAATTTACCATTTCTCTAATGTATATCAAGTTGGCATGTATTACGGATAGAAGAAACGTTACAAAGAGAATCAATCTCTCAACATTATTAGAAATAAGATAAAAACAATTAACATAATAAATTAACATAATAGTATAATATTAAAATTTCAAAATGAGAGTAAAATCATGACTGTTGTTTAAAAATAATCAAAAAATAACATTATGTAAATTTTTTTATAACACATATACAACACTTTCATACTTTTCGATTCTCAAGTACATTTATACTTTTCAAAATAAAAATCTAACTTAAATTTCACGATACTCTACTATAAAAATCTAATAGAAGCTTAAAATGTTTTTTGAATTGAATATCTAAACATCATTGGATTTTATGTCCATTAAATAACCAGTATCATGCATTTTATTATTTTAACTATGTGATGTGGGTTAGAAATCAAAGAAGAGAGATATCAATAACATAATAAAGGCGATTTGTATTTCATTATGAAAATGAAAGATGAATACATAGAGATATATAGAGTTGTAAGCGGTATGGTCAGCACGGCTGCTAACAGAATGCTGTGAGAGCATATTCTAGAATATCATCAAGAAAACAGAAAATAAAATGATGTAATTAACATATTCTAACAATATGAGATTTTTTAAGATGTATTATTTTCATCAACTAAATAATTAGATTGAAAATATCAACTTGTTTTATCAAATTATTAATAGGTGAACCTGTGGGACAAACTTATTTTGTCACACCTAATTAAACTTATTAAAAGAATAAAAGTAGATGTGTTAGAAAAAAAAAAAGGCAAACTCCTTTCGATATTTTGTTGAAATATTTCTTCCATTTGATATTTTCCTTTAATAGCTCATTGTGAAAAACTTATGAAAAAAATATTTTAACTAAAGCATCAAACAGATGCTTCAAGAATTTTGTTAATGTTTGGTATATTGTACTACTAATAATGAGTGAGGAGAATATATTAGAGATCTTCGTTGATAGGTAACAAAACTGGTACGTTCTTTTATTCAAAATCTTAGAAATATAGGATGATGAGTTTTTCTCTTGTATATTACTCAATTTTTTTATGTATAATGTATAATATAAGACTCTGCTGAGAATATTACTTAATATTTTTTGTTTATTTAAATTAGTTTTTAGAAAATATTTCAGTTTTAGATATATGTAACAACAAAAACATGTTCTTCCGTATAACATATCACATATATCTCATATTTTCAAAAGTCCTAAAAATCTCAACAACTGGTTATATGACATTAGTCTTACACATATAAGACTTTAGACACCACTTTAACCATACAACCTTAAGACATTTGACTCACACTTGGACTTTTAGTCCAAGAGACTCTAACTTATATTTGAATTGTAATAATTAGTAAAAAATTGTGAGACTTGCTACTCTGGGAACTCTCCTGAAGTTGATAGATAATGATTTCTTCGTCAATGAATTGTACATTTGAATGCCCTTTTGCTCTTCTCTGTACAAGTCTTCCTAGTAAAAGTGAATGTGGTGGTGACTACAGATTCAGAAGTTGTGTTCATTGTACAAGATAAACTATGTTCTTGATTGAAGTTTATATATGTTTAAGCTTCTGTATACATGCACGTTAGAGGGTGAATTTTCTCCATCTAAAAGAAGTTGGAGATTTTTATGAAATCATTAGAAAGATAATGTAGCCTTCGTGTATTCTACATCTAACACTACCGTCCACATAAATAAGCTATTGCCAATTACAACAATTTCAGTACTGAAATTGATCTAACCATCTAAATTTGTGGTGATATTGATTGGACAGCAAGGGGCATGTAGCTTATTGGTATTTTCTTGCATCAAGGCTCATTGATTGCATTAACATATATGAAGTCGATAAAGAAAAAAGGACATAGTAGGTAAGGAAAAGAAAGTTTTGCTTCTTTGGCACATACCATTTGTATGATTCAGACGTTGTTTAGTGCTGCATTCTTTTGTAAATGGCACCACACGGATTTTTAATCGTAAATTCCATGGATTATACCAATTATTTTACATAACATAGTGCCTATACAAGTGCCATGTAATGATCAGCTAAGAAAATTCTGGGGTGAAACCTGAACACAAAATTGGGGTTCTTGGTGTCTTTTAGTTTTGGACCATCATGTCTTGAATTGATCACCACAATTCAAAGCAATGGCTAAAACGATTGAGAAGAATAAAGATATGCAGGTTGAAAGGGTAAAAGTAGTCTTTTTGAAATAGTATATCATTATTTTGGAAAAGGATAGTTCACATGTAAATATAGTGTTTTTTCATCCAAAGAAACATGATTTGACTCGATTAAAAAAGTCTCTATCGAGGTTGACCTAGGCTATGTCCACCTGCTACGTTATTTTATGCCCCCACTTAGCTTGACTTTATATGTAACAAAGAAAACGTGCAGAGATGCTTGGAAAACGATCACTTCAAAATAAAAGAAAACAGAGCAAAGAATGAATAAACTATTTGAAGCTTTAAAAAATGGTTCACGGACTACCAAAGATGTGCTAAGGCTAACCATGGTTTTTGGTCAATATTTGATAACAAAAATATTACAAGTACGATATTGCATGGAGCTCATAAACCCCACACCCTCAAATGCATTCTGCAATTAGCTTACGAAAGTTTCAACTCTTGGCTTAGAATGCTTCAAAGACCTCAAACATTATTACATCTTTGAAATTGTAGTAAAGTAGAATATTATATGAAGAATGAAGATGATAACAAATATATAGCTTTACAATTCTCTCTTGACATTTCTTCATTTTGCAAGAAGGCAAATTCTGTACAGAAGGAAAAACGAAAACAGTGTATATATATATGTTTCAAACTACACTGATTATGATGGGGGAGTGATTATAACACGTTGTTCACTTTCCACTGCTTATAAAATACTTGACTTTACAAGAAAATCTGACAAAGTGCAAAATGCCCTGAAGAATAAAACTCAAAATTTGGTTTTCAGTACCTCAAAGTTTGGAACTAACAGCAACACATGGGGCAACGAATTAGTCCATTTTCATTGCAATCAGGGCAACGCTGAAATCCACACTCCCCCAACTCACCATGAACGTATTCTTCTTCCTCTTCATCACCTTCATAGTAAATTTTACAGCTTCCAGAACAGGTTTCACAGGGAACAAACCTTATATCCCCACAACCTTCACACACTCCACCTCCATCACCTCCAACACTGTCCTCAATCTTCTCACAACAACCCAAAAGCTTCTCGAGCCTCCCATCTTCATGCAACCTCTGAATTTCTTCGGCTCCACCAATGTAATTGTCCCCGACAAACACCCTTGGCAATACTAAACCACCATACCCATCACCCAATAGCTCTCTAAGCTCTTCCTTGAACCTGGAATGCATGGATACATCTCTCTCATCAACCCTCACCCCCAATCCCTTCAGAACCAATCTCACTTGGCAGCAATCCTCGTAAGTTTTTCGCACGCCGCGTAAGCTGGTGAAGTACAACACCACCTTGTACTTTCCGCATGGATCACCGACATTAACATCATCCGCAAATGGGGACCCCCTTTTAGTCCCTTGCATCTCTTCATCGCTCGACGCCGGTCGAAGGTGGAAGGGGCTATCCGGAGAGAGATGTTGGAAGGACTTCCTGAATGAGGAAATCAATTCAGGATCAAAATCTGAGATTGCAGAGTTCAGTCTTGATTCCTCCTCAGTCATCAGAAGCCACACGGGTTTTGGAGAAGCAACAACACTCATTTTGGGTGGATCAACATCCACACTTCCATCATCAACATTGTCACCATTGGCATCAAAAGAGAAACTCCGGTACTGACTCGGCGACCGGAAATTGGTGGTCTCTTCATCAAGGCCTTCCATGAGTTCCCATGTGTTGATTATTGTCTCAGGCTCACCGGGTGGTGTTCTAATTGGGGTCTTTGGAAAAACTGTTGGCAACTTTTGCTCGATCATGTTGGACCAAGTCTTGGCCTCAATTAGCCCTATCGAGAACTCCTCTTTTCTCTCTTTCTCGGATACTGAATTTTTCTCTTTCTCCTCCAGCCTTTGGATAAATCTTTCATTATCAAACCTTAAACTTTTAGTGTTACTAACCTTGCCATTGGAAAGATTGAAATCGTGATCACAATTCCCAGTAAAATTTTGAGTTGAAGCAGGGGAATTGAGTTTGAGAGTTCCCAGTGTTGTGGAAGTGAGTGCCACAACATGGTAGCTATCACCTTCTGCTTGGGGTGGGTGATGAACGTGCATTGAGTAGCTTCTCGGAGCATTGCAGCACCGACATCGCTTCTGCTTTGAACTTGCGCAACCCATGCGAATTGTCTTAAAACAAAAAAACCTCGGAGACTTTAATTACGATGACCCTTAAAGACAACAAATTCACAAGGTGAAATTGTTTCTTTAATTGTGTTTTTTTAACTTACCCTCCTAAGATAATTCCAATTCTGGAAAAAAAAATGTTGTGTCAGTCACCCATCCAGTGAACATTGCTCCTGGCAAACCCCACTCCGTTCATATTCTTCAAATGCTCATGACCATGTTGGCTGCAACATTTAAGACCAAGAAAGGACACAAGAAAAACATAACCACTCGAGATCTTTTTCTGCAACTGTTCAAATGTGAAAACGAGTATCAAATTGATGGGAGGGAGAAAAATCCCAGAAAGAGAGAAGAGAGGGGAAATGGAAACATGAATCGGAAAGTCAAAAGGAGAGGTGGATAATCAATCTTTCATTCACCAATTGAACTGCTGCGGCACTACTTTGATCTCTCCCCTTTCTCTCTCTAGAATTCTAGAGAGATAAATAGATAAAATGAGAACCCACAAAGAACGTTGAAAGATTTAAGGGACGCAGCTTCAGTTTATTTGAATATATATACGATGCAATACGAAATGATTTCTTTCTTTTACAGAAAAATAAAATAGAAAGAAAAATTGGTAAGCAAATTACTTTTAGGACAAAATGTAAATGGGTGAGAGCAAGGATCATTGGTTGAATCTCCTTTATTCTCTTTCTTAATATCCACAGAAACAATAATTCTAACCTCGTTTACACGTTGTTATGTTATAAAACAAAAACTTATTTTTCTTCGTTCTTGTTCTATTAACATAAATGTTGAATTTATTTGGATACAGTTTCCGCGAGATGTCAAGAGTTTTGCCACCATCACTCGCACGTTCTTTAGCGTTAAACTATTTTCACAGCTTATATTGCTTTAATATATTAAAGTAAATTAATGTTTATTATAAAAATATTTATATGCTTTATTATCAGTGTAAAAATTATATCCATGATTCTTAATTTATTTTTTTATTAATATGATATCTATATAAATTTTGCAAATAAATTTTCATTTAAAGTTACTATTATTAATAAATATATGTTGTAAATTTTATATTAACTAAAAATAAGATCAATTAATGTTTATTATAAAAATATTATGAAAACTAAATATACAATTCTTAGTTTATATTGCATTTGATTAAAGCTAATTATTTGTATTATTTGCATAAGCTTTTTAAACAACTTTTGATTTAAGTTAGATTAAATTAGTTGATCAAAGGATCTCTTTCAATATTTTTTAGGTAGAGTTATTTTTTTTTTTGTAAACATTGGTTTGATATGGTAATAGTTATGTAACTAAATAACTTTATTATCTATTTGTTGAAGTATGTTTAGCTATGTTTTTCGACCTTAATTATTATGTGGAATATTTATGTCACTCAATGCAACTGTGATAAGGATTTTAGGAAAAATTGATGTTGTGAATTACATGTTAGTCTTTTTTTCTAATTCTACTATATTTATTCTTCCCAATATTAGTTAATTGTGTAATATTTAATCAATCTGACCGTATCTTATACAGTTATATAATGTATAATTTCAAGAAAAATATGAAAACAATTATGTAAATTTGTCAACAAGGAAACTTATGTTTTGGCGCGTGATAGAAAAGAAGTGTTTTGGCGCGTGCGAAATCCCTGCTGCCGAGATGGATCATCTACGCTAGATTGACAATGATGCTTCAACCTTCGCCTTAAACCTTAAGTAATAGTTTTAGTGACTTATTTATGTTCATAGGAATGTTTTTTATTCTTGGTGAAATAAAGATAGCATTTAATTTAATTTATTTGTTAAAATGAAAATCTAGATTCAAAGGCATGTTAAAGGTAATTAAACAGAATATTCAAATGAAGAGGATATCATTGGGATCATTTAACAAACATTATCCAGGAAGTACTGATGAGTGTCAATAATTAATTTTTTATGTATTAGCTAATATGTTTGGGATTTCAATTTCAAATTTTTGCTCTTTATGGGTTTGTGAAAATTCCCTTTTATTTTGATAAAATAAATAAATTTCTTGTCATACATAAAATTCTAATTTAAAAACAAAATCAAAAAATCTTATGAACATTTCCAAAATAAATAACATTATTATGAAAATTCAAATTCTTAAAAAGGTATAGGTAGTATATATTCATCTTTGAAAAACAGAGTTCATTATAAGAGTCTTGACATTCAACATTACAATTTTAGCCGATAAACATTTTATTTTGAGTAATTCATTTTTATCCATTCTCTTAAGCCAATTTTTAAAAGTTTTGCATATATATATATATATATATATATATATATATATATATATATATATATATATATATAATAAAAAACTTTTGCATGCAACTCAAAGGAATTCAAAATGAATATCTCTTGACTAGATACTAAAATATGTTTAGATCATTTATATGAGTATTTTATGAACAGATAAAATATTTTATAAGAATTGGTGTTTTTAGAGCATAATTGAGTTAAAAACTCAATAAATATCAGAGAAGTTAATTATTTTTATTCATTAATTATTATATTACATGATATTGTGTTGTGGATGAAATTGTGATGAAATATGTATAGCAGTGATGATTAATTTTTGTTGAACATTAATAGCATGATATATTGAGTTGAATGATTCTATGTAATTGAGAATATGAATATTAGTTTGGTTAAATTGGCTCATCATATAATTATTAATTATGTCTAAATATTTTAATATTATCCATAATATAATTTATTATTTAAAAACATAATTAATTATATAATTTTGTATTTTTATTTTACACGGAAATTTTGTAGTTTTCACACTTATTTTACTGACCTTTTTCCACACCACCCTCCTTTGGGTCTGTAAATACAAACAAGACGTGAGGGCATACTACTTTATTACTCTAATTAAGCAATCGATCATAGTTAAATATTACAACTTTTCAACCATTCTATATTAATTAAAAACTATTAAAGATTTTGTGTAGTACTTCGTATTACTTGCTATAGCTGGCGAATTATAGGATACAAGTTTTAGAAACAGAAGAATATATATGGTCTTTCTTTTTCTCTTGTAAAAACAATATTAGGACATGCATGTTACAATTCTACGTGGAACCAACATCAGTGGAAGTACCAAATTATTTTGATAAATATTCTTTAGCCTTACAAGTAAGAAATTGCTATAATTAAAGTTTTATAATTATATTGCAAGAAATTGCATTTTAATTAATTTAAGGAAGTATGTGATTAAAATATAAGAGGGAAAGATGATATAGTTATAAATTTGATGTTAGGTTAGTGGATTTGAATTCTTGGATGACATGTTTGTCTGGGTGTTGCTAGATTCATAAATCACGAACTCCACTTCCTAGGTGAATATGGTGTATAGCTATTAAGATATTGATTATTGAATGAAGAGAAGAAGTGATTTGGAAGTTTCTTCATTATTGGTGGAAAAGAGGGACACTTCCACCATCTATGTCTTCACCTTGTCCACAAACACCTCAAATTCTGCCCAAGATTGATGCACTTCATTCTTATCAACATATACCCTCATTTTCTTTTTTTCTTTTTTATAAACACGCCCATTCATTATTTTACGTACAAAATGTAGACTGTAAAGTATTTTAAATATAAGATGTTCAGAAATATTTTAAACTATTTTATTTTAATGAGTTTCTAAAATCTTTTTTTTTTCGAATAACATTTTTTACCATAAAAAACATTTTAATTCTTAAAAAAATGAATTGCTGTCTTAAAATTAGATGTCCAAACACACTCTAGAGCTTATGAATGCAAAAGTACATGTATTAAAAAAATGATTAAAACAAGTTTGGGCCATAAAGGATAACCTGACTCATGAGCCCACCAATAAAAAAGAAACATTTTGGGACAAAAAGGTTGCTTCTTCCTGGACTTCTATACTTCCATAGTTTCTTCCTGCACCTCTATAGATAATGTAAGAAGACCAAATTATATATAGTTTGAAACCCAAAATAAAAAACAGATAAACTAAAATTTTAAAATATATGGAGGTGCAGGAAGAAGCACCCCACAAAAAGAGCTATTAGGAAGCCTAAAGAATGTGTAAGGTGATGGATAGAAAGGAATTTCTCTCCCCAACTTCATATTTTCTTTCTTCATAGATTATACAGTGCAATTAGAAAATTATTTTTTGGTATAAAAACAATTATAGATTTTATAATTAGAAAGTGATTTAATTTATTTTTGAATTATACAATCTGAAAATTAATTTTACTCACAAATTATATAATCTAAAAATAAAACTTTGCATGAAATAAGTTTCCATATAATTTTAAAGTCATTTTTTAAATTGTAGAAACTATTTTTTTTCGCGAGAAATATTTTTAGATTGTGTAATTCATATATTTGTTTTTGAAAAATGACTTCAGAATTCTTCTATAACTTAAAAATAATGTGAATCATCTTAATTGTCACCTTAATTATAAGCAGAATCGTTAGTTAAGATTTGTTTGTAATTTCTCGAATTCTAGAAAAGTTTGTTTTCAGTTACTCAAATTTAAAAGTTCCTGTTTTAATTCACATTTTTAATATGTGATCTAAATTTTGATACATGATACTTTTCAATTAATTTTAACGTTAAATTAACGATCACATTGATTTTTGTTTAAAAAAAAATATGAGATTACATGGGATCTTTATAATAAAATAAACAAAGACTCAGTTAAATAAAGAAATATAGAGATTAGAATAAATTAAATTATTAAGTCTTAAATTTTCATATGAAAAAGTTATTCAAGAGATTCAAGTCGTTCTTTCTTGACACAGTGGTTTAATTTATAAATGTTTGTAGTTTAGAAACAAGAAAGGAAGTGAGAGGAAGAAAAATAATTGGAAGCAGAGAAGAAAGAGTAAGATGTGTGAACCTTACTCAAACATTTTGTATTGGTGCAGCTAAAGCAGAAAAGAAGATGGGGCCATGGCTAGTGATGCCCATTACGTGCCCCATCCTTCCACCATCATCACACTTGCACAGAAATCTATGTCACCTTGTGATTGCAAATGATGCAAATGTGATTGCAAAAGTGAAACCACCCCAATCATTTCTTCATCCATGGATAAACCACACACCCAATCTTATCCCAAACAATTTCTTCTACGTTTAATATCATCGTAAAAGTTCTGATTCAGGAGTTGTATTTGCAGTTCATTGCATCTCAAAAATATGTCATTGATTTCAGTTCATGCTTACTAAAAGATTCACACTTTTATGTCACTGATATTTTATTCTGTCACCAACCATGTTGTCAATATAGCTTTTTGTGCATCCAAACACACCCTTTCTGCTACCATCTCTGTGAAAATGAATATGATAATCACTGATTCAGAGTGGTGCTATAACAACTACCTACATTGGTTTGAGTTTATCTTTGAACATCTATTTCCTTTTTCAACTTCTTACTTTACCTGTGTTTAGTGATTTTTCATTCTATAAATGGAGTTGAGGTCAATGGTGAGCCATGCACGTATCAGCAAACAAATTCGTTTATTGTATTTTTTTTCATCTGATTGATTAATCAAGTGAAAACTTTCGATAATTATGAAAGAATCACAATTATATATATATATATATATATATATATATATATATATATATATAATATATATATAAATATAATAT
>Ga0214544_1002727_pt1 | contig 36921 bp, 17 predicted proteins | sample CNSS3metaG_FD_160074 | JGI IMG/M metagenome (GOLD analysis project Ga0214544, IMG submission 160074) | Root nodule microbial communities from cowpea collected in UCLA plant growth center, Los Angeles, California, USA - CNSS3 | ecosystem: Host-associated > Plants > Roots > Nodule | place: USA...
TGATATGAGTTTTGTTATGTTTTGCATTGTGATAATTGTGATTTGTGAATATAAATTTTATTTTTTTCAGATAGGCAAGAGATGATAAATTTATATTAGAAAGATTATGATAAAAAGTAAAAAAATTAATTCTTTTTTTTAAAGAGGTAGGTTTGTGATAAAGATAAAAAAAATGCATTTACATTAACTAAACTTGAGAAATTTTATGAGAACCATGAATTCAAGACAATAAAAAACAAATATCTAAAGTTCTTAGAGTTATAATATAATGAATTTAAAAATTCATTATAACGCGAGAAAAACGGCCTTAAATTTGACAATACCACAAAATCAAATTGGTAAGGTACGAAGGGCTTATCTAAAATGGTATTCATGGTTTGGTATCATGAAATAATAGCATGGTATAATAATGAATGATAATAATAATTTTTTTGAATTCTACTATTATGTGTGCTTATTTTAAGTAGAGGAAATGAACAGAAAAGATGAAGAGCTTTTTTTCTAACTAAAAAAAATCATATATAAGAAATTTATTTGGCTCCCCTACATTTTTTGTCCAAGTTCCGCCACTGGGGTACATCCCATTGGATGATAAAAAGAAATTGATTAATAAATTTTATAAAAATTTTCGAAAAGTAAAACGCAGCTTCCCAATTATTTGTTTATTATGCTCCACTTATTTCTCTATCTGGTTTGACTTTTTTTTTTCTTCAAACCAACCACCCAGAGCAAGTAATAAGAATTGATTTTGGTAACATATAATATTTGTGGTACATAAGAAGTGCATCCTTTAGAGGATTAAAAAAAAGATTGATGGTAAATTTTAAGAAATTGTAAGAAAAGTAATACGCAATTCCCCACTTATTTATTTAACTTATAATCAAATTCGGGGTACATAAGAGGTAGGTACATCAGATCGTAATAGGTATCTTTCCACTTATTTGTTTATTATGCCTCACTTATTTGCTTATCTGGTTTGGCTTTTTTTTTTCAAGCTAGCCACCTAGTGCAAGTAAAGATTGATTTTTGTAACTTATAATCAAATTTGGATACATAGTACATAAGGGTACATCCCATTAGATGATAAAATATATTGATTAATAAATTTTAAAAAATTGTATGAAAAATAATACCCAGTTTCCCACTTATTTGTTTATTATGTCTCACTTATTTGCCTATCTGTTTTGACCTATTTTTTTCTTCAAGCTAAGCCACCTAATGCAAATAATAAGGGTTAAGTTTTGTAACATATAATCAAATTTGGATGATAAAAAAAAGGATTGATGAGTAAATTTTAAGAAATTGGACAAAAAGTAATACCGAGCTCCCCATTTATTTTGTCTATCTGATTTGATTTTTTCTTTTTTTTTTAAGTGAGCCACTTAGTACAAACAATAAGCGTTGATTTTTGTAACTTATAATCAAATTCGGTGTACATAAATACATCCCATTGGATGATAGAAAAAAGATTCATTAATAAATTTTAAAAAATTGTACGAAAAGTAATACACATTTCTTCGCTTATTTGTTTATTATGTCCCACTTATTTGCCTATCTAGTTTGTCTTTTTTTTTCAAGTTAGCCACCTAGTGCAATCAATAAGTGTTGATATTTGTAACTTATAATCAAATTCGGGATACATAAGAAGAGGTACATCCCAGTGGATAATAAAATAAAATAAAAAGATTGATTAGTAAATTTTAAAAAATTGTACGAAAAATAATACCAAGCTCCCCAATTATTTTTTCTTTATGTCCCACTTATTTGCCTATCTGATTTGACCTATTTTTTTCTTCAAGTCAACCAGCCACCTAGTGCAGGCAATAAGTGTTGATTTTTTAAACTTATAATCAAATTTTAGATACATAAGAGATACATCCCATTGGATGATAAAAAAATGATTGATTACTAAATTTTAAAAAATTGTACAAAAAGTAATATGCAGCTCCCCAATTATTTGTTCTTTGTACCCCACTTATTTTTTTCCTATCTGGTCTGGCTTATTTTTTCTTTCTTCAAGTCAGCCACCTAGTACCACTACTACATATATGATCATTAGTAACATCTAAGATATGTTACTAAACTATAAAAAATGTTACTAATATCATCTAGTAACGTTATATCAAATGCTACCTATACCCTATATTACTAATAACTTTTAGTGACATTTTTACATATCAATTGAGACATTTATAAAATTGTTACTGAATAGCATTAGTAACATTTAATTAATGAAAATGTGACATTTTAAAAATGTTACTAAACCTTTTTAGTAACATTTTTTATATAAAAAAAGTAACATTTTAAAAATGTTACTATAACTATTTTGTAACATTTCAACAAATGTAACCAAAAAATACATAATTAATATTAAAATATTGCAAATCAACATTTACATTGCATGCTTCTTTATTGTAATGTTGTCATCCAAAAAAAAAAGCCACAAAATCAACTATTTTATTTGAATAACACAGAACAAAAATCATCTATAATTATGCAATATTGAATATGACACAACCTAGTTCGTAATGGCTTCAAAAGTGCCACATGGGTTTGAAGGGAATCCATGAGGTTGACACAAGAGTTTTAACAGAGGAAGTTCTTGGCCAAAAAGAAAATTCAAAATAGGCTTATAATATGAATGTAACAGAGAAATCAAGAAAAATGACCAGAGTTCCTTTGAAGCACATAACGTTTGGTTCCTCTAGTTTTCTTTCCTATAAGATTAGAGAACCAAAGAAGCAATTAGAGAGAATTCTGCATAGGAAAAAGAAAAATAAAGTAAAGACAATTCAAATAACAGAAAAAGACAAATAAATAGCACCCGACATACCTTTTTAGTCAAATCTTCCAGTTCAGAACCACCACAACCAATCCCTCACCCCTTCCAAAAACCTGAAAAGAGTACCATCAGATCAATACCCTAAGAAGCTCCATTTAAACACCCTTCCTTCGTCCTTAAGTATCCTTGCTTCACAAACACATAAATATATACACAGAACCAATCATTAAAAATGTAATGTTTTTATAGAAAACACATAAGTATCCTTGTTGCATCCACTAGTGCATCTCGATCTTCTGTTACAATTGACTTAATGGAGTTTTAACAAAAAATATGTCTGTTCAATATGCTTTTCAATTTAGTTTTCAACTATCTTTTCTGTTCATTTGTTCAAATTAAAATAGAGAAGGAGCTGCTAACATATGTTTCTAATCAAAGGCAATAAAGAAAGTTACCATCAAAGAGTCACTTCTGCCCCATTTTCATAAGGAGCTACCTAGGGTGAGAAAATAAGTGAAAAGAATGATCAATGAAGGATTTCATCTTTTATTATGAGAGAAGCATGTATATATACAATGCAGAATAACAGAAATAAAAAGGAAAAAGAGAACAGAAAAATAAAACCTAACAAATGGCTAATAGAAAGTTATAGCTAAACTAACATTGGACTCAAGTGAGGATTAAATTGATAACAAAGACTAATTTAAGTTAAGAATTACCCAAGCTTTTAACCTTTTTGTTGTGCTTTTATTTTCCTTTTAACTTTGAGATTACATTAAACCAATTAAGCTATATATAAATGCACAGAGAATCTGCACAATTTGCAAACCATTGCTAAGAAAAAGAAAAGAAAACCAAAGTTGCAATTCAAGGGAAGATAAAACAGTGAACCTTGCATGATTGATTCATTGTTGAGTTCTCACACTCTGGATCAAAATTTGGCCAACAAACTTTAGCCATTTAAACACTCCCTCATTCAACAACTTTTGTTGTTTTCCCTTTATCCAAGTGAAAAACTCAAGTTAGAAGGGGAAACAGAACCATTACTTGCATTATACAATATATTATAACTGCCTAGTGCAAAACGGATCATAACTAATGACATCATACAACAAATGAATCAAATGAGTTATGCACTTCCTAATGTCTCTTGTTGTTAAAGAATACTTATGATTCATTTCTGTGCGGGAATGTATAATTTGAGTGGCCTAAATTTCAGTTAATTTTTAGTATTTCTTACAAGACTGTCAGCCTAAGTTAGAAAGAATGATGAGGCAAATGAAAATGTAGAAAACCAATAAAATTGAAAAATTAGGTAAATTGAGAAATTGAATTGTCAAAATATACATACGGGTGGCAAACGTGGACAACAAAAAGTCATCGTACCTGCAAGAAACATAATACATTCTATCAGAATTGGGATAAATAATCATGGAATTGAATCCAACAATAGCGAGAGAATTCAACCACTTGAAATTCACGCCTCTGATAACCATGAGAATTGATAAAGGGGAAAACTCGAGAAGAAAGAAACAAGTTGATACTGAATGATCATGCTAGAGCAACGTTAAAATGCATTAATTGGATGAGAATGAAGATTGGCATGGGAGTGAAATGTAGAAATGAAATGCAGAGATTGAGAATTGAAAATAGAAAAAGGTACCCTTCGCAAAGAAGTTGCAGAGAATACAAACCAAGCCTGCTGAATTAGGGTAATCAATTCCTATACTAATTCTTACATTTTTTTAAATAACGTTTAATCTAACAAATTTAAAAAAGAATCTCATTCTCAATTTATAAATTTGAATATATATTTTAATAAAATTAAAATATTATTTTAAAATGTATATATATATATATATATTATTCTTTCTTTCTTTCTTTTTAATTTAAATTATTTTTCTATATTATTTTTAGGTTCATTTATTTTATAGGTGTTTTTATAATTATTTTATTTATATAATTAATGTATATTATATTTATATTTTATTCGAATTTTTTTAATTCTATTTTGAATTTATATATTTATTTTTAATTATATTTTTTAATATATATATATATATATATATATATATATATATATATATATATATATATATATATATATATATATTTGTTGTTTTTTAATTTAAAGTTTTATTATTTTAAAGAAATTAAATATTTAATGAAAACAGAATAAATTTTTCATTTTTTGTTTTGTCCTTTTAAAGATTAATAATATTTTAGTTTTATTTATTTTTATACTTATATTTATTTTTCAGTACATTAAATAAAAATAAAATGATATATATAGATATTAATATTTTATTTTATTTTTCAAATATATATTAAAAAATATGAAAACATAAAAAATAAATAAAATAATAAATAATAAACTAAAAAAATTTAAAATTTAGAAAACATAAACTTTAAATAAAATTTAAAATATTTAAAACATAATTAATATTTTGACTTCCAGAAGTCAACCTTTGGTAATATATTTTAACTCTCGAAAGTCGAATTTCGATAATATATATTGACTTCCGGAAATATATTTTGACTTCCGAAAGTCGACTTTCGATAATATATTTTGACTTTCGGAAGTTGACTTCTGATAATATATTTTGACTTCTGAAAGTCGACTTTCGGTAATATATTTTGACTTTCAGAAGTCGACTTTCGATAATATATTTTGACCTACGGAAGTTGACTTCCGATAATATATTTTGACTTTTAAAAGTAATCTTGGGATGTCCATGACTTTACTTAAATGGTCAAAATATATTTTTTGAATTTAAATTTTTTTTGGATACGTAGAAGAAATTTTGGAGATACAGGAAAAAAGACCCAACAACTTATCGACTAACATAAATCATAAATTTATAAAATTATAAAATTATAATTTTTTATTTTATATTTCATTATTTTATAAATTTATAACTTATATTTTTTATTTTGTAATGTTATTTTTTTATTTCTTAATTTTATATTTTATAAATTTATAATTTTCATTACTTTTAAGAATAATTGTAATTAAAATAGCAGCAAATTTTTGAGAAAGATACTCATCATTATATTAGTTTTATTACATTGTAACATTTAAGTGGAGTGACATGTTCAACTAAAATTGAAAGACAACGGTACAGACTCAATTGAAAGACAACTAAAATTTAATACAGATTCAACTAAACTCAATTAAAAGTTTGCTCAGCTAAAACTTTCCAAATTTATTAGATATCCAAATATAAGTAGATCGTTTTATGGGGTTGCAGAAAGAAACAAGTAGGTGCAGAAAGAAACAACGGTATTGCAGTGACTACTGTATACAGTGCATCATGTCCAAAACAGTGGTCCATGTAGATGAAAAAGGTTCATTGTTCATCTTATGGGTCTTGTAGAAGATTAATTTCATTCCCTAGATATAAATCTTGGTAGGTGTTATGAAATCAATCTTCTAAAATAGATGACAATTAATTTCTAAATATACAATTAAGGGCTGCGAAACTCACTCATAAATTATTTGTTTTTATGGGTCAGGAGTACCTTCAATATGAGATTAGAATGGTGTTTTTCCTTTTATCTCTTTCTTTAAATCTAAAGCTAACTATAAAAATTATAAAATTTAAATTAAAAAATATATAATAAATTTATAAATTTTAATTTGAAAGTTACTTATAATTTACAAATGATTTAATGCATTTTTTTTAAAAAAATATATATATATATATATATATATCTTTAATTTAAAATATTTAAAAAAAAAAATCATTTGAAACTTAATATCCCTACTTTACTTCCTCTTTAGTAAAGTTCCATTTTTTACCTGTAAACCGAAACAAACATCCTTATCCTTCTAAACATGTTATTTCTACTAGCTCACTATTTTATGCACACTTTTACTATTCAAAGCTACTAATAGTCCCTCCATGCCTAATCTCACAATAGTGATATTACATCACAACCTTCCTTATACTACATTTTTTTCCTGTATCTCACCTACCATTCCTCGTCTATAAACTTTATGTGATTTCCACCCAATTTCAAGTAATTTACAAGTATTTTATACAAATGTGTAAATAATATTACAATAATTTTGGAATTTTATTGGTTATCCAAGCTTAAGTGTTTATTTGTGCATTCATAAATATATCCTCCTTATCTACCCTTTTGTTTTTTAAAAAATTGATATGAATTTTCTTATTCCATATGTTCCAAATAACTACTATCCAAGTACATTTATAAGATTTATTTCCTCTCTTCAATTGTAAAATCATTAATGGTTGGAGGTGTTTTTCTAAATGCATTGTAAATTTGAGATTATCTTTATGTATAAACTCAAGAATTAACTTTTTATCATACAACTTAAAAATTAGATTATTTCAACGAGCTCGTTACAGAGTCCACAAAATTATATTGCATGCAATATAAATAAATTATATCTATTATTTATAAAAATAAATAAATACAAGAATGTAAAACATTAAAACCACTTAAAATATTTTCAATATTTATTTTACTGAGAAACATGAAATTTTAACTTTATATGCTTAGAAAATCTAAGCAACTCTTTAATGTTTTTTAGAAGTTTTTTGTTTAGACAATTAACATTAACTTTCTTGTTGTTTACTCATGGATTTTCTAGTATGTTTAAACTGAGTCAAAATTACTATGAAGCAAATATAGTTATTGTAAACCTTACAAACAATAACTAGCTCATTAAAAATAGATAATTGGTTGTGTTCACCACTTAAAGTTAATCTCATGTATTTTAAGTTATGCTTTATTACTACTCTTCTAACAACTACCCGGACTAAAAATTGGGCAGATAACTCTATGAATGGGCACTTAGATCCAAGGGGCCATCCTCCCTCCCCACAAGTAATTTTAAAATTTTTATCTATGTATAATATATTTTTGTAATAACAGAATTTTATGATAATTAAATAATAACACATAGCATAAAAGTTAATAATTTAATATTAATAAAACAGTAACAATAAAGAATGAAAAATTTACTAAGATGATTTTTTATTTTCATTTCTTGTCTTTTAAGTTACTTTTTGTGTTCACTTCTTCTTCTTTTAAATGTTCTATTTTTTTTAAGAAAACAAAGTACAAACTTATTATTTCTGCTATAATTTTGTTATGTATTTAATTTTTATAAGAAAAGTAATTCTTTTTTGTTTTACTTGTTAGTGAAATATTAACTTCATATTTTTTTTTTATGAATCTTTTGGTTATATAATAATTTGTGTATGAAGATGTTCTTACTATGTTAAAGAAGACCAAGTTGTTGGTTTTGAGGATGTCCATATGCAAAGAATGGTTTAGAATAGGTAGATCTTAATATGATATGAATATGTGTCAAGATATGTTGTCAATTAAACTAGATTATCCTTAAAATCAATTTAATCACAACATAATAAATTAGAAACAATTATTACGTTAAGTATGGAGAATGAACTTAATTCTGCAATCGAATTAATTGATTAGATTAATAACATAATCAATTATTCTCGTCAAGAAAATGTTTTGTTTAAAACTTAATCTTCTTTCTATATTTCCTTCACTATACAGGTGATAGGTATAGGTAATTGTATGTAGCATTACCTTGGTTGAAAATCTTGAAGTGTATTTCAAGTTCTTGTATATTTAGAGCGTAGGTTTACATAGGTGCTTGTAATCCTAACTTTTGATACTTTAGTGAAAATTCTAGCTAAGATTGCTAGAAACTGAATGTAGATTTTGTGGAATCAAACTAGTATAAATTTGATGTTTTTTTATACTTTTCTTTCATCATCTTTTAGTATCTTTATGGTTAAAGGTTCCAAACTATGCATTCTTGTATACCAATTAATTAAAGATGTTCTGAAATTTTTTTTTAAAGTAAAATAACTAAATTCTTGGAAAATCAATTCACTCCCTCCTGGACTGTGAATATTGGCCGCATTTTTTTTTAACAAAAGATATATGTTATATTTTGTTCATAATATGTTTTAATTGTGTCTTAATTGTCATAGATTTTTCTTTTAGTAATTATGTGTGTTAATATTTAATTAGATTCTGGTAGTTTAGTCCTGCTTAATTTTTTTAATAGTGATGAAGAATAAAATAATAGATTATTTTTAAAATTTAAAAGGAAGCAGCACACACTTAACTTTACCACCTATTGTAAATCATGATACCAATGATTCAAATGTGCAACTAGAGGAGTCCTTTCTTAATATTCAACAATTACAAGTGAGGATTTTCATATTAATTATTTGAAAGTTGATTCAAATAATTAATATCGTACGAAATATTTTACGAGTCAAAAATATTAAATTAAAAGAATTTACTTAAATGGAGTCTATATCAAATACAATCCTTTCTCTAAAGAGAAAAATAACAAAATATTTCAGTTTTGATTAAATTATCGATAAGTTCAAGAATTTGATTTCTTTTAAATTAAGTGAAAATGATTAAATCTATTATTTCGGCTCCATCAACATTATTGCTCAAGATCTATAATCTTCCAAACACTTATACAATTTCACATTTTTCCCATTACCCAAGTGTTGTGATATGACAATAAGCTAACTTAACAATATGTATTTATGTCTACCATGTTCTATACTCACATGTCCTTTTCTCATTCTATTTTTTTCTGCTATATCCTGTATAAAATTTTCTATATGTGGCAAGGCAGCTATTATCAAATCACTCTCTAGATTTCGAATCCAAATTCTCAACTAGGTTAGTAGTATCTTTGTTGAGCATTAAAAATAGTGTTGGTATTTTAATTTTTTTTAATATAATTTAAAGCTTGAAAAAGAGTGATCATCAATATACTTTAAAGGAACAGATAAACAGTACAGAAAAATCCAGCAGAGATTTAAAATTCCTAGATTTCATTACCAAATGTTATAAAATCAGATGATTGTAGTTATGCAATTTTGACAACTTTAAAACTTGAATTACCATGAGAGACTCTGCCTACAAATTTGGACTAAATAATTGAATGTTTCATTATTCTATAGAGTAAAAAAACAGGGAAAATGTAAAAAATATTTTAAAATTATATAACATATTTGGTTTAATAAAACTAATAAATAAATAAAAAGTTTCATGATTTTTGTAATCAATTCTCATCTCCTTTCTCTTAACCAAACAAACAAAAAAGATAATTACTTTCCTCTCAGTCTTTTTTTCTCCATCAAACAAATCATGGGGTATGAACCTTGGAGGAAGTTAAGGGTGATGAAACAGAAATTGTGCATGATATGCAAGAGAGGGACAAGGAAGGGTAAGCAACTGAAGTTAGTGTGTCTTTACTGTCTTCGCAAACAGACAACTAACTTTGACTTCGTTGCCATGCATAGCTGAAACATTTACCCCTCATATTCCAAACCTTCCCTAACTTCTTTATTTCCTTATACCTTTTTTCGATGCAACTCTTCCCTCATTTAATCACAACACACATATTTCACCCCAAGATCTTCATCTTCCCACACTATACCTACTTACCTAGCTACCCTTAACACAATGTTTTCTACACTTACATCAAAAAGTTCCTTAGGGGTTGTACTCATTCAAATTTTCTCTTAAACTCAAATTAAACTTTAAACAAATGTTTATCCATTTTCTAATTACAAATTGTTGTGTATATTGTGAGTGAACAACTTTTTAAAAATAAGTAAAAGTAATTACAAGTTATTTATATTTAAAGGTAGAAAAATGTGTTTTTTTAACGAGAACAGAGGTAATAGTTAACCTAAATTGATTAAAAATATGTTAGAAAGATTAACATGAGATATGGATAATGACATGAAGGATTTATTAAAAAAGAAAGTTTCCCTCCACACACAAAAAGAGAAAAAAATAAGTTATCAAACAGAAAAGAAGAGTCAAAGTTTGAAGAGAACAGCATGATAACAAGAAAAAGATTTATGTTTTAAATAAGCAAAAGCATATATAGTGACTGAAATATTCCCTTGAACAGTAACAGTTGAGAAAGCATGTTAGCTTTCCTCATTGGAGGAGGGCCAAGAGGTCCCTTGCCATGAAGGCTTTTAGAAAAATCTCAGTTATAATAAAGAAAATGGCTGGGTGTCCTTGTCCATTATCCACCTTGGGGACCCTTTTCATGAAATGAAAAATAAAAAGACTTGAAATAGCAGCATATTCTTTCTGACTTCTTCTGAGCATTGAGGAATTTGTGTTTCCCCATCAGCACTTTTGGCACTTCAACCATATATATGCACGAGTCTAGAATATTATGTGTACTTATAAGAAACGAAAGGCCCAAGAGTTCATGAGCAAGCTATAGGTACCTTTTGACCATCCCTCTCAGCCTTTAACAAACCCTAGAAAGAGGAGTTGGAATGGAAAGTCCTAGGATCTGGTGATGAAAGAAATGAGAAATATGAGAATGGTTTAAGGCGTGGGGGAATATGTTTGGCCAGTGGCACGCCAACTTATCGCCACAAATCATGAGAGAGAGATACACAAGCTATTCTTTCAAGAACAATGATCATTTAACATTTTGAGGTCACATGAGAAGAACAACACGAACAAGAGGGAACTAAACAAAGCTGCTGTTTTTACTAAACCCTTTGCAGTAAATTATTTGATTTCCTTAACGAAAGTTACCTTACCATGCATATTAACAAACTTTGACTCGATATGTGGCTACCCACATGACACTTTGGAGTCGAATAATTGTAAAAGTTTTATATCATCAATGCATGCACTATTTACTGTTACTTTTGTTTAACTTTGCTGGTGATATTTTAGTTTTTTTAATCCTTTGTTTTACCTCGTACAGAAAAAAAATGCAAAACTGTTTGATGAAAGGGTCTTTTACACTTCCCGAAAGCTTGAAATGGAGGGAAGACAAATAGGAATTAATGAAAGAAAAAGGGAAAAAGCAAGAATAAGAGGAAGTGGAAAAGAATGAAGAGGAAAAGAGAAAGTTGTAAGCAAAACCCAAGGAGAGTGTCTCCTAGTGCAGGTTCAAGGCAGGCCCCCTTTGGCGCCGGTGTCCCCGCGCGCTTTTTTCCTTGTTGCGTATTTCTATTTCTTCTGTGTCTTTGTTTCAAATATTGCAAACTCTATTTCTTCTCAAACTTCTTTCTAGACATATCCCTTCGCTGACATTCTGCACTCTGTTCCCAATCTATATATTCTCTCTCTTCCCACCAACGCACAATTTGACCATATATGTTAATAACTTTGTTTAATAATACTTATAATACTTAATTAATCCATGTGTATTACCAAAAAGTACCATGTTGCAGATATTGTATGCCAGAGACAGGTTGGTCACTAAAGTTTCCACGCAATGTGCCATGCAATGGTAAACATTTGTGATTCAAGAAAATCATGCAAAAAAACAGGTGGAGAAACAGATGTTAAATTAGTCATATTTGTGAAAGAAAAGGGAAAAGAAATGAGATTATAGACGGCATTGATTCAATTTGATTTATAATTATCTGGTCTTGGGTGGATATTTAGGAAGGAAAGCATGATTTGTATTCCTCCAGCGAGGGTACATATAAGCCAACTATCTTATTCTCTCTTGCGAAAAGCATAATCAAATGCAAGCATGATCTAAAAAGGGTCCTAGTTAAAAACAATAATTAATGCTAGAAAGAAAGGGCACAACTAAAAGAGTTGTTTGGGATGTGTTTCAAATTGTGTGTGTGTGTGTGTGAAGAATATTTCAGGTGCATGCGCAAAGACAGAAGAGCTTGATTTTATTGAGTGCAAACTAAGCATGAGAAACCCTAAAGTAAGTGTTGCTCCCCCTTGACATCATTCCACTCACCTTCTTCACCTTCCCATCCCGAGGCAAAACCTACCAGTATATACATTCTCTGCTTCTCCACCACATCTCATATCTTCTCTATCCTTCTCTCACTCTTTCCCTCTACATACAATCCATTCCTTTACATTTCATTTTGCTACTCATACATGTCATTCAACACTAAACCATTCCTTTTTCTTTTGTTTATTTTTGGAAGCCATGCATGAATATATATGCTACCTATACATTGAGGTTCCTCTAAATCGTCATCTACGTAGAAATGATAGTGTTCTATAGCTATATATGTAAGATATATCTCGACTTATCACCAAAGAAAAAGTGAGCTAATAAAAACACGCCTTTGTGTTTTGTCTATTTCTCAGTTTTTGATATACCCGTGATTGGGAATGTGGAGAACCCACTTCTGTTTGGTAGGAATATAAATCTATTTATGGGTTTTGTGCTTTCCACTTTATTAATTTTCATTTAGGCATGCTGCTAGCGCATATATAGTTGCACCTGAATGCATTGATAGCGACTCCCATCAAGAATTTAATTTGTGTGGTAAGTATATAGTGATGTTCCTAAACCTTATATCACTGCATTCTTCCCCCAGCTCCACCATCATGGTCGCATTTCATATTCATGCTTTACTTACAACAAGGACATTCAATAATTGTGATTAGGTGCATAATGGGACCCTAGGGGATATTGTTTAATGTTGAAACGCCTTTTTCTTCCTTTTTGGTAGATAGGCTGTTAGCTAGAGAGCTATCCAACTGCTTGAAATTTTCATTACCCCCACTTCTGTCATGGATCTTGAATAAGTCATATCATGGCGGAATAATATTAATAATAATAATATTGCTGGGATCAACTTGTGCTTATTCTCTGCGTGTTTTTCATCTTATACAAGAGAGAAATGATGGATGATGGTGTCTGCGATATGGGAGGCAGAGAAAGCGATGTTGGTGAGGTTCAATCCGAAGACGGATTTACATGTAGAAGCAGTAAAATACGATCTCAGATTGAGCCGCGCCAATATCACTTATCATTGTTGCTTTCCAGCTCATCCCAATTCATCAGATTCTCTTGTCAGAATATTACTTCAAACGTTGATTAAGGTTGTCATAAACAAACATTTCCCTCTTGGTTGCTCCAATCTTGAATTGAAACCAGTTGCTGCTACCAGTAAGAAGCTCTACCTCAAGTGCAACATCGCGATTATCACTACAGGTAATAAGTACATTTATCTATGAGATCGATCTTGATTTGGTGCTTCTTTTTCTTGTTTGATTTTGAGTAGGAAACCTGAGACCAAACTTTGTTGTTGCATCTCTGTGTGTTCTCCCTTGTGGTCTTCTCATCTGCATTAATATCAAGGTGATCCAACATAAAGTATGAGACAAAAGCTAAATGGAGAACTGATCTATGTAGTTTAGCCATTCATATATGTATACATATCATCCTTATTTTTGTTTTACGAAGGTTTGGTAGTTAACTACTCACTATGAATGTCTTCACATTTGATTAACTAAAGATCAAAAAGTCACAGCGTGTATTGGAATATAATTAATTACTGTGCATTCATTTTTGTTCTTCATCCTCATCTTTAATGCGAACTTCATGAATTATCTGCATAAGATTTCAATTTGATTTTTCCCCTTTGGTAACCATCGAATTTTAAGATATTAAACAATGATGAAGTGGACAAAGATCGAGGCTATCTCGTGTCAGTTTGAATAGTTAGATATTGATAAACTGGAATACAAGAGACTAAATTTGTCGTCTGATGAGCTTCCAAAGTAAACCCTTTTATAGTATTTTGACGATCAAAGTGCTTCTGAATACGGATTAGTGGGACGCAAAGAAGAACTGTTTACAAAAGCCAACAGTGTTGAGTTCTTTTGTCAAAGTTCATGTTTTCAAATTTAATTTAATATTTGGTATAAAGACTTGGTCTTGTGTTGCATGTGTGGTAAACAGTTTGTTAACACAGCATATAGGTGTTTGATGATTGGTTAGAGGTGCTGTTTAAGTTGAACTAAGAACAGTGCTATAAGTTGTTTTGATAGAGGTGGTTTAGACCAATTAATTTGAAAATGAAAAGAAGTGTTTGTTTTTTGGGAGACCAAAGATTAACTTGTTTTATTGATTAGAGTATAGCTGGTAGCACATCAAGGGTGTGTGCAGTGAAAATCAAGGTTGAGGGTAATGATAAATGATTGATGTTATAAGTGATATAATGGTGAATTGAAGTTTCCATGTTTGAGTCCTTCAAGTGTGGCTGGGGGCTGTTTGGCTTTAGGGGAGACTTGTAATGATTCATGGACAAGAATGACAGTTACAGACATATTAAAAAAACGGGGCCTTACACTTTGAAGTTATTTTTTCCCATCAATTTTGATTTGTTTCTGTGCCTGATAAATGTCAGTTATTGAGATGTAATTATTCCCCTTCATGTTTATACATCTTTCTATGTGATTAATGGTTAGATTCCACATTTCTGTATATAAGAGAAACATTAATGGGAAAAAATGAGTTTCTTAAAGGTTATAATATTACTTTTACATGGATTTTCAAAATGGAACCATTTAAGAAAAATTAATTGAAAAATTATAAACTATGAAAAGTCAAATTTGGTTAGAAAGTGATTAGTTTTTTGCTTTTATGTATAGTGGGTTTGATTTGGTTAGAAGGTGTTTTAGTTTTTTCGAGGGGTTTGAATTGGTTGACCGTTTACCGTTGAATATGGATGACCTAAACTAATATTATATATAATTATATATATTTATTACTTTTGAGTTATGTGAACTTTTAAGTGTAAATAAATTTTATTTTACTACAATTGAACTCTTGATTGATCGATTAAAATTTTATTATACAAAGTGTAGATTTATTAATGATCAATTAAAATATTTTCGCTGATTTGCTGGAACTCTATTATTATGTTGTTGTGTGTAGTTTATTTTTTAATTAATATGGTGTATAATTTATTTATTTTTTACTATTTTAGTTTGACTTCGACATTATAATAATGTAATGTCTTACTTTAAAATTATTCATTAATAATATGTATCATACTAGTTTTAAAACACAGGCTTTTCAAACCAAACATTGTTAAAATTGAGTGAAAATTAATAAAAAATTTCTTAACACTTTTCATTTTTGTCTTAAAAGTATTTATAGTTTAAACATGAAAAGCTATCAATTTCTATACCAATATTATCACTTATTGGTTATTTATTTAAAGGTTAAATTACCCTTTTAGTCCCTCTATTTGTCATGAAATTTCATTTTGGTCCTCACGTTTTTCGTTGTCTCAATTTGGTCCTCACCATTAACTTTGACCAAACAGTGTTAAAGTCAACGTTACGTGTCAATTTATGGTTTTTTTAATTTTTTTAATATTTTTTGAATATTTTTTGAATATTTTTTTATTTTTTTTGAATTTTTTTCTTTTTGACACGTGTCACTTCACAGTGGTGTCACGTGTCAAAGTGACTCAATTTGGTCCCTATATTTATTTTTAGTTTCAATTTAGTCCCAATTTTTGTAAAAATGAAACAATATTGTCCTTCCTCAAATTGACACTAAATTTACTTTTTTATAAATTTTATGGTGATATTCTTACTAAAATTAACGTTTTTATTAAATATTTCTATAAATATTTTAAATTAAAACTTTAAATTCTACACAAAACATTAGACTTTGATTTTGTTTTGAACTTGAAATTTAGTTCCTAAATTTATGTGGGACAAGTTATTTGATTTTTAATCTTTACCATGTTTGTATAATATGATACACTTGATGTCTTTATATATGATGACAAAATTGTTAATTTTTGAAATTAAGTTTGGGGTTTAACTTTGTTTAATAATAAAATTAAAAAAAAAATATTTTTTAAAATATTTCTATAAATATTTAATAAAAATGCCAATTTTATTAAGAATATCATCATAAGTTGTATACAAAGATTAAATTGAGTCTCAATCTAAGGAAGGACAATATTGCTTCATTTTTACAAAAATTGGGACTAAATTGAAACTAAAAACAAATATAGGGACCAAATTGAGTCACTTTGACACGTGACACAACTGTGAAGTGACACGTGTCAAAAATAAAAAAAAATTCAAAAAAAAGATTCAAAAAATATTAAAAAATTTCAAAAAAACCAGAAATTGAAACGTGCCATTGACTTTAACACCGTCTGGTCAAAGTTAACGGTGAGGACCAAATTGAGATAACAAAAAACGTGAGGACCAAAATGAAATTTCATGACAAATAGAGGGACTAAAAGGGTAATTTAACCTTATTTAAATTAATTTCTTTAAAATGAGCATTTTATCTATAACAATATATAAATGGGATTCCTCTTTTTGTGTCCACTTTTCAAAATACCGATTTTACCCTTTAAATATAATAATTTATTAAATTTTTAAAAATTGACCGTTACTTTTACAAATTTTTTATAAAATCAGATGTCTATGCTTCTTTTCTTCTTCTTTATTTATCAATAGTTATTCTTTTATCTGTTCTGATATATTTCACTTTATTTTTAATAAATATAATTTTAATATATATATATATATATATATTAACTTAATAACATTATAATATTATCACTTACTAATATAATATTACGCATATTTAAAAAATGTATACACACGGGCGCGATATCGTGCCTGTATTATGCTAGTGATTGATAAAGAGTTTTTACAATGTTATTCAATAATGAATTGTTTCCTATGATAAGTTTATCATTTTTTACAATAACTACATTAAAATTCATATAAATGGATCTTCTTCTATTGATTGACAACATAAAATTTTTAATATGATTAGGATATAAAAAAAAATAATTTAGAAAGATATGTACACAAAAAAATACGAGGCATAAATGATATTATTTATTATCTATTTATCTATTATTTCTAAATTTTAAGATGAATTAATTACTATTTTTAATAAAAGTTAGAAGATTAGTTATTTTTATTCACAAGGTAGTATTAAACAATAAATAAAATGCAATCATAATATATAATTCTTTTCATTATTGATCTTTTTCAAAACCAACATTATTTTATGTGCTTTGTGCTTTAAGCAAAGTTGTGTCTTTAATATTTTAACTATGTAAACCATTATTGGTAATATCATTGATAGTCAAATTATAATCTTCAAACAACAGAAGAATTCTAACAAATTTATTTCCCTTAATATATTTTGTATAAATTACAAATTGGAGAATATAATTTAGAATTTGCAAATAGTAAATACACAATTTGAGTTTATTCTATTGGGTAATTGTGTATTTAATGCATTATATTTTTAACTTCATATTTAAACTGGAATATTTTTTTAAAATATTGACTTAAATAATTTCATATAAAAATATTTAATACATTAAACGCTCAATTTAAAGAATAACATAAAAATATTGTCTCTTAATTATATTGAAATTTTTAAAAGAAATTACTGTAACATTTTTATAGTTCATTGAAATTGAACACTTGTTAAAAGAAGTTACAAATACGCCTCTCAGTCAACTCAATTGGAACTTTCTTTCACAATTATTATGGCACCTATTCAAATAAAAAGGGAATTAAGTCATGATAGATTTGCTAGAAAACTAAAAAAGAAAAGTGTTTTTCTTTATGTATCAGACAATGACTTTTTATTAGTTCATAAGAATAATGAACTTTTGATGAAAAACACCTTTGAAAAATTCATGTTAATAATTTTGTTCACAAAGAAAATGAGATAAAATAAAAGATAACAGGAAAAAAAGTAGAATTATAGTTTACTTGTTCATAAAAACATTATCTTTTTCACTAGAATAATAGAAAATTGAATTTTTTTATTTTAATTCGAATAACTAAATAAAAGTATGTACAAAAATTTAATACAATTAGATTAGGATTATATATCTATTCATTTAGAGTTTAGAGATAAATTTATGTTAAAGATTATGACATGAACAAATTTAAATGATGGATCTAAGTATAGGCATGAAATCGTATTAAACTATTTATGTACTAAAAACATAGTGTTAATTATGTTTTTCATTCATGAACTATAATGTGATTTTGATTTTCGTCTTTTTCTCAAGCTTTGATTTTATTAGATTCATGTACTTAAAAAATGTATGAATGAGATCCTTTTTGTCTAATAATATTAATTATTTTTTTATATGACAAACAACAAATTATGGCAAATGCAGTTTCTAAAGTTCCTTTCTTGTCAATGTCCTGAAAATCAACATGATTTCTCATTTGTTATCCAAACAAAATGTAACACCACTGGACGATGATGACTAAGTTCATACAATTCTTAAATATAAAATCAAAGTTTGAAGTAAAAAAAATTTAAATCGCATTATAATTCGGAGACAAAAAGTATAACTATTCCAAAATCATCACATTTAACTGTTTATTGTATTGTTAAAATATTAATAAAATTTTAAGAGTTTTGTTATAATTATTTTTTATGCCAATTCAACTTACCAACAAGTTATAAAATTTGAGTAATACTCAGTTCATTAATACAAAATACTAAATGAGCAAAATTTCATAAAATTTATCAGTGAAATTAATTATGAGTGATTTACTTTTGAAAAATATGTTTAATATACGTAATATATATATATATATATATATATATATATATATATATATATATATATATATTCTCAGGTAATATTTTTGAAGAAGTTAAATTTATTTTGTAAACGTTAAATATTTAATATTTAATGTATATCTCCATTGGAGGTTTAAACCTAGAACAACATTATTTCTTATGTGTGCGGTTTCATGGCTGGTGTGATTGAGGCAGCAGAAAAATGTATAAACCAAGTATGGTGTTAACCTATCTTTAAGAATTATGATATAATATTAGAATCCATTTTAATTTGAAAATTTTGTACTATTAAATAAAAAACTGTTAAAAGGTGTATATTCTATGTAATATTTTAAGATAAAAAGTATTTAATAAATTATATCGTGGTTACATCAAGATTCAAAGTAGAGAAAAAGTACAGATTGAATTTTTTATATATTTATATATAAAAGAAGGCGGATTTTGACCACAAATATATGACAATTTCCTAAGCAATTTTGGTGTTTGAGCAAAATTTTAAGTAGGGCCGACATATATGAAGAAATGGTCATCTAAAATTTTGTTTTTCAAAATGATTATTTAATTGAAAAATTTAGTTATCTTTAATTGAATTTTATTTTGTTTTGTTTTCCAAGAAATAGTTCCTTGATCATTTAATTAATTAATTAATTAACTATATATATATATATATAAAAGATAATATTATACTTGTGTAAATTAATAATACATATAAATTAAATTTTATGTAATTAATTTAAATCACTTCATATATTTTTTAATTATAATATTGTTACTTTTAAAAATAAAATTTATGCATTTAATTATTTTTATATGTATTATTTTGTTGTGTTTTAATGTTAATTTTTTTTCCTTGTGATTTTTATTTATGTAATTTAAAAGAGTGAACAAATATAAAAGGATTATATATGCAGATCAACTACAACTTATTCGCAATGATATTGACACGGATGGGGATGAGTAAAGAAAAAGTGTCCATTTTAGTAAAATGAAATGCTTACTTTAATCACTGTTGTGCAATGAAAGTTATAAATATATTATAACATTTAACTTTCTTTCAATAAAAAAATAATTAAGATTTTTATAATTTATTTCAATATTATTTTTCACTTTCAATTAATGAAAATATATTACTGATAGACATTTTTTTATAACTATTTCGTGTATTACTTTCAATTAATTTAAATGTTAAAATATTTTCTACACTTTACGGTTATTTTGAAAATAACGTAAAATTTTAAATATTTACCATTGTATTTTGTTTAACTCTTTTGAATTACATCAATAAACTTTGAAAGGATTAACTTAAGCCCAAAATAGAAAAAAAAAATATTTAAAATTTATCTTTAAAAAATAACTATGTTCATTTTAAAATAAATAAATAAATACCTAACTTTTACTTTTAAAAACAATGCTATTATAACTGAATAACATAAACTAAGTATTTCTAATTAATTATATCAACATATTTAAGTTATATATTTATAATTAGTTTATAATAATATAAAATTAAATTTTTAAACTAAATGTACACATATAAAAGATACAAATAAATAAAGTTATCATTTAAATGTCCAACACAGTGTAGAAAAAGATAGTAAATTTGTTAACTAGGAAACCACTAATCCAAAATGACCAATGACTTAAATTTGTAATTATTTTTTTTTTGAAAAAAATTATGTAGATAATAGAAAATTTTGTTAAAGAAAAATATCGAGAAATACAAAAATCAAATATGGTTCCGGCATAGTTGAATGTGGAGTTGGTTTAAAACATGTTCCTACTGATAAAACCCAATTGAACCCAAACCCTATGAAACATGAATGATTACACATCCAAAGCCCACAATTGTAACATAGTTTCTCTCATGGTCATGGGCATAAACCAGATTGAACCATAAACAAGAAGGTTGCTACTTACTTTGGAAGTTCTTGCAGAAAGTCATAATCATGCTATATACGGTAACAAGGGTCTAATATTAGTTCAAAATGATAAGATTCCAATGAACTTTCTGGGAACTAAACATCATCAACATGTATAAATGTTTTATTTTTTATTTTTTAATCACACTGGCACGTACCAGAGGATATGGACTATCTTACAAGAACACAGAAATGATGCACTATTCTGACAATTTTTTTTCTTAAAGGGGGAAAAGGAAAGAACAGTAATAATAGATAAAGAGTTTTGCCCATTGAATAACCAGAAACTCATTCATTGTTTCAGAAAAGCAAGGAGGAGAATCTGGTATCATTATGTTACATTTTTTCTTTCCATCGTGTGTTGTGTTTGATTGCAGTGTTAGTGTTAGTTTTCTCGCTCACACTGCTTCCTGGTCCAAACCCCCCCTGGCTAACTGTATTTAGTGCCTAAGTTTTTGTTTACCAGAAGGACCAATGCATAGTGTTAATAATGGAGCATACAGAGACATTTGGTTTATCCTAATAGTGACAAGATAAGGTCAAAGATTAGTAGATATTTAGTCCAATATTTGAAGGATCATAATAATATGCATGCTGAGATATTAATTAGGTAATGTGTTTTGGTCTTAAACCATGCCTACTTATGATTTGAGTACCCACAGGTTAAATAATTGCCCAGTGAATCTTCTTGCCACTATCTTGGATATGCACATGCTGGTATAATAAGGGGAGAGAAAAAGGTTTTCGTCGCCACCTAAGTAACCACTGAGAAGGCATTATTACTGGTTTTTCTGCCTTTTACTTTTCTATCTTCTTGTCACGATATGGTATTCACTGGGTTTCTTCTTTCTTGCAGGAAAAGAATTGGATTTCTAAGTGTAGCTTTAACAACTATAATAAAGATACATCACAGACTTTTGGCAGGGCCTATAACAGTGATTGGGTTGCCATTGTACTATTCATTTGTCCCCAATTAACGAGGATGTTTACCTGTTTTTCACCAAGCATGCGTCCTGTCTCAGATCTCTAATCTTGCTGAGGTAAATATTGTGAGTTGTAACCTTAAGAATCTTGCTACCAGGGGTGAGTAAGTAGTACATACATGATACATGTCTCAGTTTCTTTTGTCAAAAAGCATACACCTCCATGATCCATGATCAGATCAACTTTGTGGTGGACACTGTTTGTTGAGAATAAATATTGATTTAAAAGGGTAGATGTGAAAATCAAGAAAACGTATATTAAAAAGGGTATGCACCAAACAACTTGAAGTTGCAAGAGCATTGTGTTTCAAAAAATTCTTTGGCCAAGAATAAAAGTTCAGTGTGGCTGCTAGTTCGCATTATACGCACAATCATAAATTTAAATCCGGTGTCATCATTACCAAGGTGAATTCCTCTCACTGTTAAGCCTCGAAATCTTGTGTTGAATTTTCTAATTTGAGCAATGGATGAGTTGCATGTGACAAAACTATAGAGATGGGGGCAACATGGTCTATCAGAGTATTCTCAATTTGGTCGGGACACCTTTATTATCTATAATGTCAAATCAATGAAAAGAAAAAAGCCTAATCATGTGCCCATAAAAAAGAACAGAAGCCTATTCTCTCATGCCAGGCATCTTCAAAAGGAACGGTGCGAGCTTACGAAAGATTACAGCATGATTGATGCTAGGAATGGCATAAGTTTCAAATTACTGACGGTAAGCAGATTCTATATATAATTGCTGCTTTGATATCAAAAGGAAACTTTGTGACTACCTTTCTCACAATAACGAATAAATTAAAGCAAATTCAGATTCCTTTTTCCATTTCAAATTATCAAGCAAGACAGATATTAACACAATACAGTCCACAGACAATTATGCTATGCACAAAGATATATATGCTATCTTTGTTGGTATCAAGTATATATACTGATTCGCGTGGATATTTTTCTTTAACATTACCCAATTGGAATATAGAATCGGATATGTACTGGCCTGCAACAAGTATCTGTCCAAACAATAGAAGATGTTGAACAACTTTGCTTTTAGTGGCCTTAATCTCCTAAAAGTCTATACAATAAATACTTATTACGATAAATGCTGCTGCAGATATAGAATGCTTATAGTAGCAAACAAATTTTCGTGTGCTCTAAAGGTGTGATTAGGTTCAATAGATTTTAAGAAGCATAAAAGTCTGGCCATTAAAGTAGCAGAACCAATGAAAAATGCAATTGATTCTGCAAAAGACTTTCTGAGAAGTGAGGCATTTCATATACATACAGGGAAATTCTCAGTTACAGCATAAGCAAATGACAAGTTTCTTTCCATATTGATGGTTAGCTCCCTAATAAAAGAGCTCAAATAAAATCAATGTATCATCATTCATCACTCTTTCCTCATTCTTTTCTGGCCCTGACATATTTTAAACACCCAAAAAATATGTAAGCTTGAAATGTCCATCTCCACACAACAACAACAACAACAACAAAGGAGGCATTCCAACCTTGGTTTCAATCAATGATTGAGCCAGCAATAAAAAAGAGGACCACCACTTTCTTCCTATCATCGATGCTGCTTGCTGGTGTTCAAAGGAGAGGCCCTCATGCTCTTGGATTGTGTGTATGTGATGTGTGGAGTCCCATCTTTCTTCTTCCGTCTCCCTTGTTGAGACAAGCGAGAGTGATAAGACAAAATTGCAAGGTCATTAAGCTCCTGCAATGGAGTCAGCGCTTTCACAACTTCATCCATGTTGGGGCGAGATTTAGGGTCTCTGCTGAGGCAACTATAAGCTAGCTGGGAAATCTTCTGCACTCCTTTTAGAGAATAATTTAGCTCCAGACGAGGATCCACAAGCTGGTACAGCTTTCGCTTGTCAGCTAAGTATGGCCTAGCCCAAGAAACAAGATTTTGCTCCCCACTCGGACGCTTCTTGTCCATTGATCTTCTTCCTGTTAGTATCTCAAGTAACACAACTCCAAAGCTATAAACATCACTTTTAGCAGTCAAGTGCCCTGGTAAAACAAAACATATAGGTCTTACAAAGACTTCTACATAGATGAACATGCCATGAAACATGTGCTGCCGTAATGTCTGCGTTGTAGCAGAAATTATAATCTATAATACAATTTTCACCACTTCATATACAAAGCTTTGTGGTGGCTGCATTGGAAGCCAAAGAGTTTCATTCTTACCTGTCATCACATATTCTGGAGCAGCATAACCATAAGTTCCAACTACTCTGGTTGAAACATGAGTTTTGTCTCCTTGAGGTCCTGCTTTTGCTAGACCAAAATCTGAAAGCTTTGCATTATACTCCTGTAAGATACTACATGTTAATAAGTAGTAAAACAAACTTCTCTGAAACTGATTAGATGTTTCAGTAACCACATACCGTATCAAGCAAAATATTAGATGTTTTAAAATCTCTATAAATGACAGGTTCTGGACCATTGTGGAGGAAGGCCAATCCTTTTGCTGCACCAAGGGCAATCTTAACCCTGTTGGGCCACGGGAGAGGTACGGTTCCTTCAAATTGTGGCAAAATCGACACTTTAATTGTTAGAGACAGTGATCAAGAGGAAAGGGACCAGAACAGAATAACAAGTTTTAAGGTGCTCCAGTAAATAATTCCTACAAGAGGAAAATGAAATGCAAAATATATGCTGGTGAAGAAAGAACTCTACAATGTTGCATTAAGTCACAGATTAACAAAAGCAGATCACTGCATTGGTTTTGGTTAATTATTCAAGCAATAGCAATCGAAAGATTTTGCAGGAAACCAAGAAACTGTAACCACATAATCTCTAGATATATAACAGTCCTTATAATTTCTACGCAGAAACGAAAGGGAAGGCAAGACAGAAACTAACTTCTGAATAGATGATTTTCTAGACTTCCACGGGTCATAAACTCATAAACAAGAAGCCGTTGATCATCTTCAATGCAGTAACCGATAAGTTTCACAAGGTTAGGATGGTGAAGCTGTCCAAGAAAGTCAACTTCAGCCTGCATCAACAAAATGACAAGTTACAATTCAATCTCCAACATATCCTAAACAACTCATTACAACACCAATCTACTAACCCAAAGCAGATATTTTACTAACCACCCATTCTCTATGGCCCTGAAGGCCATCTGGCTTCAAGCTTTTGACAGCCACTGTAATCCCTGACCCAGGTTTAGCTGGCGAGGTTCCATCTTCCTCAATCCATCCTTTGAAAACATAACCAAAGCCACCTTCCCCGAGAATGCTATCAGGTCTGAAATTTCCAGTTGCAGCTTTAAGTTCTTGAAATGAAAATTGAAGGAGCTGGCATGCAGCCTTGTTCTCCTGGGGTGGGGGATCAGGGTTGTCAGAAGATAATCGAGCTTCAATGGGAGGACAAAGTTCTCGATTGCTAGCATTCAGGTATCTTGTCTCGGTTGCTGCATCAGTAAAAAAAAAAGAAGAATGTGAATGCTTCCTTCTTGAAATTCCCACTACTTCACGAATAAGATTTCTGATACTGCATTTAGCTTGGTTTTGGATCTGACAATGCAATTGAAACCATCATATCACAACGATTAAAAAAATCCGTAGTTTCTGCTTTCAAGCAAAAAATCTATGAAACTTCAAATTTCAGAAAGTTCATTCACTCTCTACAGAAATGAAAAGTATGAATCCTTTTGAATTTTACAAGGGGGACTAGCTCAGTTTGCTCTGCGCACCACCCCACGTTCCTTCCAAGGAATCATGCAGTTAGCTATGGTTACAGTGTCTGAAACAGGAAGATGGAGAAAAGGGTTCTGAGAAAGCACAGCGATAAAGCTGAAAAAGATCCATCTTTTTAACTACCCACATCATAATTAAACTCCATAAAAATGCCTGCCAAGGAAAGTTAATTTTTTATATAAAAAAAATAACCATCCCAGAAAACTCCATGATTTCAAGCAAACCCAGAATCAGGTTCAAAAAAATCAAGTCCTACATTGGTCCAAGGCCGTGCCTTATAAGAGCTTATATAGCTTAGGCATCTCTCCGCTTACAAATCAAATTTGTCGGGGATAAGTCAGGCCCAAATTATGAATACAGTACTGCAAAACCACAAACTTTTATTTCTGGATTAGAAGGAAGAAGAAACTTTAAGCTTCAGAAACAGAAGAAAGTAAACAAAAGCAGAGAAGAGACTCATGAGGTGTGGTCAAATTTGAAACATCATTCATTGGTGTGAGAGAGAGGAATGACACTACACAATATAGTGGTTGAGATTCACAATGAAGATGGAGAATTCTCTGATGTGGAAAAAAATGGTTAGTTATGTTTTGTTGTGTATGTACCTGCATCATAAACGAGACTAGTACGAGGGATAGTGTTAGCAGAGTCTCTGGAAGCTGAAGGTTTGCACGCACCTCTAACTCCGCGTTTAAGGACAGCCCAGCAACCGCACTTCTTCTCTGTCTCCATGCTCACAACTTTCATATTAATCACTGACTGATGGAGAAGATGTTAACCATGGTTGTTGGCTTCAAAGAAAGAAGAGAGTGATAAGAGAGAGAGAAGAAAAAGAGACGGTGTTTGTGTTTGTGTTGGAGATTGCAGGCATCATCATCGCCATCATCGCAGTGTGTACAAAAAGAACTTTTTTCCCACCACCTTTTGTGTGGGGATGGGAATGGGACACTCTCACACACTCTCTCTCACCCTCTGTTTTTACTTTGTGCTTGAAATTACCAAAACACAACATAAAACCTCATGTCCAACAAAGTTTTAGCATTTTTTGGAGTGCTTCCTTCATGCCTTTCACCGCCATTCATTCATTCATCAACCCTTTATACCCACAATACAAGTACCACATATTTTCAAACAGCTCATACGCATATTTTATTCATAAAACAAGCCATGTATTTTACTTTATGCTTCTTTAACATTAATTTCCACCTTTTCTTCTGCTGTCTAATTTGAATTATAACTTTTGCAACAATTTCTTAATTTACTTCAACAATTTGGTTTTTTTGTCCACATATTTAATTCCCAATGTTTTATAATCTTATGTCTTAATATCATTAAATAGGTTTTAATTTTTATGCATTATTAATATAAATACTTTTGTATTGTCAATCAATCAGTTTTAAGATAATTTTGTTCGCATTAGATTTGAATGTGTCCGCAAAGAATATGATGTTACGTGTCACAGTAGACAACAAATTTTGCTGCTCAACTGTTCCAATGATTATGTTGTAATTTGCCTGTTTTTGTTTCCGTTGTGATTTTATTTGAAACAGAGAAAATTATAGAATATTTTTTTCCTGCTTTAGTAATAAAGTCACATGACTGAATTATATACCATTGGACGAAGAATCATCCGACACTATAACACCGTTCCGATAGGTTTCATTTATTGTTATATTTATTAATTATGTACAGTTATAAAACTATAATTATTCAATTTTGATAAACTTCACAAATAATTATGCAAAATTGTTAATAATATTAAAGTATATATATATATAATTTATATTTAGTTTTTCCTTTTTAGTCAGCATTTATTTTCAAATTTTACTATTTAAATAAAATAAATAAATTAAAATCGTTTTACTAATTATACCTTTTAAGCAACTATTTTCTAAATTTAACCATTTTTTTTAATTTGATAGTTTTTTTCAAAATTTAATTATTTTTTATTTGTAAAAATATTTAAAAAATAAATAAAATTTATTTCAATAAAATTAAAAAATTATTTATATATTACTTTATAATTATAATAATAATAATAATTTTATTATTATTTATTATCTTAATAAAATAAGTGAATAGGTATGCACATAACAGTTTTCACTAATGCATGTGTAATATATGTTTTCACTAGTGTAATATAATTAGAAAATAATCTTTTATAGAGAAATAAATATTAGTTGTAGAATAATACATTAACAATTCAATTTAAAATTACAATATCACTTAAATGAGCACCTTATGTTTGAAAAATTACATAATTTGTATATTTTAATCTTTATAATTACTTTACAATAAGGACAATTGATAATATTATTCTTTCACATAAACATAAAATGGTAATTCTTCAATATTATATGTACTGTATGTCCCATTGGTCAATCGGCCAAAGATAATCCTTAAGGGACCATCGGTCCTGCGGTCAAACGAATAGTCATACAGCATCGTCAAAGCATAAGACCATCGGTCAAACAGATAAAATGTCAGAACATCGGTCAAACGGTTGAACATATAAGTCACGACTCAACCACTTTCATGCCAATCGGTTCATCGGTAGAACAACAGTGGTGGACCCTCTAACCTTGAGGGCCCATCGGTTCATCGGTAGAACAACAGCGATGGACCCTCTAACCTTACGGGCCCATCGGTTCATCGGTAGGACAACAGCGGTGGACCCTCTAACCTTGAGGGCCCATCGGTTTATCGGTAGAACAACAGCGGTGGACTCTCTAACCTTGAGGGCCCATCGGTTCATCGGTAGAACAACAGCGGTGGACTATCTAACTTCTGGAGCCCATCGGTTAATCGGTGAAACAGCAGCGACGAACCTTCTTAAGCACCTGTCTGTCGATCGATAAAACACAGATTGTTAGCTTGTTGGAAACGTAACGTTATCAACCCAGCCAAGCAGCCCTCGGTCGCACAGTTAAATGACTTAAGTCATTTAATTATCGGTTAAACGGGTCACTAATCTTCATTAAGGGATCATTGGGCCGTGATTAAGAAACCTTAATTACAAGCCCATGTCGAAAGCTATAAATAGGGCCCAAAGGTAGGTTGGTGAGGATCTTAATTTCGCATTTATTACAGTTGATATTCTGATAAACCGATCGGCTCTCTGACTTAAGCATCGGAGTACTTTAGACAGGTACCCCGGTCGTCATCCCAACCGATCGAGCTAAAGAGTGGATTTCGCTGAAGTTACTGGTGTGGAGAAGGAGCGCGTAAGTTGAAGAGGTTCTTTTAATAGGCTTTTGGTCCCTACCCCGAAACATTATATTTAAATAGGAAGATTAAAAAAATGCATATGAGAATATCTTGTTATTGTTAACTTAATTTTTTTTACATAAAAAAGTCAGTATTTGTCATTCTTAATATCTTTGGTTTAGTTTTAAATTAATTTAAAAAAATGTATTTATTTTAAGGTGAAGTTTAACATGTGTAAAATTAGATAAGACAAGAATAATAGTCATATCTATCTCATAAAACACCAGTAGAAATACTTATTTCAAGTCATATTGATTTTGAAGTATAAAAGTAAATCTTAGGGTTAATTACTCGATTTCTAATTTGGTCGAAAAGTTTTATGTTGGTCTATTTTAACTTATTGTTTCAACGGTGTCTCAAATTTTAAAATTTGACTTAATATGTTAATTCTAGATTTTTTAATTTATATTTTAATTCTTCTTCATTTTTTTAATTATTTTTTTTATAAACTTTTTTGTTATCCACGTGTCAGGATGTCAAGTCCATGGTGTGATGTGACACTTACAGTGTCACATGTTAATGTCAGTGTTAAGTGTTAATGTCAGTGTCAAGTGTCACTTTCTTGTACTTAATTTAGTTTCTATATGTCTCTTTAATTTAATTTAGTTCTTTTTTTAATAGACCAATGTTGTCCCCTTCTTTTAATTAGGGTCAATTTTATTATTTGTGTAAATGTTATAATGATATTTTTATTTTTAATAACATATAAACCATGGATTAACAATATACAATGATATAGAATAATGTAATATGTTATAAAGTCATTTTAAATAAAAATATCAATATAACATTTGTATAAATAATAAATTTGGTTTCAATTTAAAGATGGACAATATTAATTTATTTGAAAATATTTGTGATTTAATTGAATTAAAGATTTATATGAAGAGACTAAATTGAATACAAGACAGGGACATTTGACATTAACATTGACATGCAACACCGTGTCATGTGACACTAACAATATAATGTATCGCATTGACAGATGGACAACAACAAAATTTGCAAAACTTAAAATAAATAAAAAAACTATAAATTGACACATGATATGTCATTAAAATTGTTAGTGATTTTTTTAAATAACTTAATTGAGTCAATTTTTTAAAAAATTGGAACGCAATTCAAACAAAAAATGATCAACTTCAAATTTTTTAACCAAAATGAGGATCAAACGAATAATTAAACCTAAATTTTAAAATGTAAATATAAAATTAAAATTTCATTTTAATAATTTGTATTCCCCTGATTTAGTGTAAAATATGTATACCACGAATAATTTTAATAATAATATTTTCTTTCATTATTCAAAGAGTCGTCTTAGTCTCTTTAAAGTCTCAAAAGGAAATATGGTAAGAAAAAAAAAATTAACTATTTTGTTTTTGTCATGTTAACCAATGACATTGAGTAAGAATACTTAATAAACATTGAATTATATAAAAGATTCATAGTTAGTTGGGACATTAAAAGAACTTTGACTTCAATAATTATTAATATATTTTTACTTTATTTAGACGACAAAAATAAAATATTTATAAGTGTTGTACAATTATCATTGACAATGTATTTGATACAAAACAGAGTTAAAAATAATTAAATAATAAAATAATTAATGTGTACCATTTTTCTTTTTTTTTTAACCTTTTATTTTTTATTTTAGTGTTGTTGAAAATTAAAATATAATTAAAAATGAAAAAGATTAAATTAATATAGAAAAAGAAATAAAGTAACAATTTCAGATTTATATTATTTAAATTAATATAATTAATTATTTCAATTTTAATATAAATATAATGAAATTAAAATCATTAATTATAAGTAAATTTATATATGTTTTAACTAATAAAATTAATTATTTTAAATTTTAATATAAACGTAAGTGAAATCAACGACATTAATTATATTTTTTCAAAGTACTCTTCAAGTATTGGTTAGACTTTTTTTTAGGGAGTCAGTATTCAATATGTTTGAGAAGTTATGTTTTTTTTTTTTTATTGAAGTTTTTGTAGTTTTTTCTTTTTTGTAACATTATAATTTTGTTTATTATGTCTGAATTAGTTGAACTTGGTGAATTCATTTTAAGTGGAATTTAACATTTTAAAATACATCTAATTATTTAACCTATTAAGTTAGTTTGGGATAATTTACTTTAAACTAAAAGTCAATACGAGTTATTTAAATTTGACTGATATTAATTTAAAAAAAAAATATTTATTTAGTTTTATTTTAATTTTGAATATATATATATATATATATATATATATATATATATATATATATTTAATAAAAAATTATTTATAATTTTCATAATAGATTATAATTTTTTTATTTTATAGGTAAATTTAATAAAAAATATTATATAAAAAGAAGATTAAAATTTTGAATAACATTTTTTATTTTACAGTAAAATTCGTTAAACTAATAATATTTCAGTTATGTCAGATATAAGTATGTTTTAAAAATTAAATTTAGAGCTGATATTTTTATATATGTCAACTCCATCTTATTAATTTAAAAATTTTCTGAAATGAATTTAGTTCATTATAGAAAAAAAAATATTTAAAATTTGGACTATATATATTTTTTAGTCTGAAATTATTATAAAAATTATGTTTTATTCTAAATTATAAACTATTTTGTTTATAAATTTTATAAAAAATATACACCTTCACATGAAAAACTATTCGACAAACCATTTATTAAAAATAATATTTTAGATTAGTACTTTTACAAAATTTAAAAATTAAATAATTAATAATTTAATTTAAAAATAAAATATAATTTTTATAATCATTATATTTAATTCTTAAAATATATCATTTTTATAAATATGTAACAGATGATAACTTTTGGATGAGTATTTGACATTATCACAAAAATCTCTTGACAGTGCCATGAAAGCAATAATTCACACAATAATGTTAGTTTTATAATATTTATTCTTCTGTCATTCAGTTCAATGACTAATTAACTTATATTATCTTCCCATGTAAAAGTAAGTATATTATTGTACATTCTTCTTTCTCCTTATTATAGAAGAAATAATGAAAAAAATAACATCCCCACTACATTCAGTTAGTAACATGGTATATATGTTTAAAAATATTACAAAATAATAATTTATTTTAGAGTTAATTTTTTTTTTAATTTTCTCTAATATTTAGAAATTTATATATTTAATTTTTTTAATTAAATTTATATTTAATTAATATTAAAATATAAATATATCATATAAACAATTTAAATATTATTATAAAATTAGTTTAAAATTAAAAAGAAAAAAAGCTATTTTTAATTTTTATTAAAAGTTGAGACACTAGAAATACATTTTATTTTATTTATGCATTGGAATTCTAAAACCACTTTCCCAATTTTTACCAAAATCTAGAAAGAACTTTACAAATAGCCATTATCTAGATTCTAGACCTGACATGTTTTCAAGATTGTATAAAATAATGAACGAAAAGAACGCATTTGGGATCATTCTTGATCTATGTTGCTAGTTTCATTATTCTAGATTCTTGTTAATCGGTGGTAAGCAGAAAAACCGAAACTTGTAATCTCCAAAAGAACGCTTACAAACAATAGTTTTGTTAGTAATGTTATTCAGCTTGCAAAAGTTGAACAATTCAAGCTCAATAAAGTTGCACGGACTAAGTTTTTTTTAGTTAGACTCAACTTTTGTGTTTTGACAATTCACAAAGATGGCAAAAGGAGTTTTTGATTCATAAATGATGGAGCATTAAAATTAGGCGTGAATTAAGTAACCCTAACCAAAAATAATGTTATTGTTGGGTCAAAACTAATAGAAAGACGGTCAATAGCATTTTCGAGTGCAATCCCATCACTCTTTGTCTCTCTAGGCACCGAGGGTGGGATAGATTCCTACATGGATGAAAAATGGAAAAATGGAATGGGTTTTTTTCTCTTGAAGGAAGAAAAAAAAGAAAGAAAGAGTGAGTGAGGTTGCTTGGTGAAGAGTCATTTCATGAACCAACTATAAACAAAATTGTATTCTATGATGCTTGGAGTGATGAAAAGCAATTTAAGATCCTATTCTTTTTTTCTCTTCACTATGCTTGCAACTTGACAAACCTTGTTGAAAAGGAGTGATGCCAATTGCCCCGCCCCCACTAAGTTTTGTGGTTCCTCATCACTAAGAAGAAGAAAGGGTGAAGGTTTGGGAACAGTGACCAGTGTGTGGCACACTAAAATTGTAAATACATAAAGTGTAAGAGAAAGAGTAATTTATTTATTGTTTGAAAGAGGGTGAAGTGAAGCACTTGAGGTAACATGGTTCCGTGAGTTGCGTGGAGTGAAGCATCAACATCAATAGAAGAAAGAATATGTGATGTGTTTTGATATGGTTCATCTTCCCAACTTCTCTAAGGACCAGCACCAACTCTTAACCTCCTAATTCAACTTTAGTTAGCTGCAATGTCAATTCTACTACGATATATAAAATCTATTCAACCTGTCTTAGAGATTCTATCTCAATCCAACAACGTCATGCCATTTTTTTTTTTTTTTAAATTACTATTACCAAAACCTAACTAATAAAAAACTTAGAATTAGTGATTAGAGAAGAATGTAGGAGTACTAATTATTATAACCATTTAATAACTAATTGCTTTAAATAAATATTGCTTGTTAGTTTGGTCTCTCGAGTCTAAATTAAGCAAATTAAGTCATATAAATAGTGTAATTATATAATTTTAATTCTTTCTCAGTCCTGCATTTAGTTTCCAACACTTTGTTTGTGTCATTGAATGACTGAGTGATGCCATGCCAGTTACGTGTTGTCCAACATATATTTTACCTTGTTTAATTATAGTTTTGATTTCTTTATAATCATAATTATAAATTACTAAAAAATATGATTAAGCTATGTGAGACGATATTAAGTGCACACAAATTTTCAATTACATGTCAGTAAAATTATTAAATATTTAATGAAAGGTGGACTGGACAAACAATTATGTTTGGATAACACTCAAATTAAGTTTATATATATATATATATATATATATATATATATATATAAATAAAATAAAATTTGAATTAGTTATTATAAAGGCTTCCATAAACAATTAAGTTAATTTTTTAATCATAGATGAATTAATCATGATAAAAATTGCTATCATAACTATTTCGATTTATATTAAAAAGATGGTTTGTGCTTTGATTTAATTTTCAAATAATATCACATTAGTTATCATTATAAATTTTGACATTTTAGCTAAGTTGACATCCTAAACTCATCAATAATATGTTATTACATGCAAAATTATTAAAAATAAATAAATAAAATAAGCAAATATAGAGCATGAGGATCACACCAAACTCGTGATAAAAGTTACACTTTATAAAACATAGGCAAAATATACCTAATATGAAAAAAAAAATCTAAATAAATATATGAAGTAAAGTATTAAACCACTTATATTGTTATATATGAATTAAGCATAAATTAATCAATTTATCAGCACAATAATTTTTTCACGAAAAAACATGAGAAACTTTGAACTATATACCTTCCATAAATGAACTTGGCAGATGGAACTTATCATATTACTTCCATAAATGAAACTACCATACCTTCCTTACTTTGAATATTGAAAAATTTTAGCACTAAAAGATCATAGACAGTATTACGCATATGCTTCTTAGATTTATTTCTAGCCACACACACTAAAGTCCTTAAAATATGCAAAGGTCAGAACACCAAAAATCATTCCAAAGATTAATACAATCATCCTTACCCAGTGTCCAAAAGGTGTTTCCAAGAACATCATATGCATCTTTAATACCATGTCAAATTGAAGACGACTTAAATAACATATATTTCTGATACATAGACTTAAGAAATCAAATAAGCATAAGTTCAGTCCAAGTCATATTACCATAACCAAACTCCTAAACTAAACGTAGCGAGTATGCTTTGTACTCCAACTGAATATTAGTAACTTGCAAACCATCATTCACCTTAGTATACATAAGATAAACCATTTAACAATAAGCGATCCTCGTTTTTGTGTATCTCCAGTCCAAACAAAATTCTGAATCCACTATTTCACCTCAAGAATAAGCTTAATAGGCCATTTGTAAACCTGTAAATTAGAAGACAATAATCCAACAATTATTGAATTTACTAGTTGAATTCTTCTCATCATACTGAGCAACTTCCTTTTTGTACCTACTAGACTCAATAGATGATGTCAAGTAACGTGGCCCAATAAGGCCCAATTAGCCTCATCACCAAAAAAACAACAAAAATATTCTAAGATACATCTACTGGGGCAAATATTTACATGTTAATGGTAATTATGACAAATGTTGGTAGTTTGATTATGTCTTGATATTTTGATATTAGATATTTACAGGGTATTTGGTATATCGGATAAGGTATCACATTATTATTACTATTATTTACTCAAGGTAATTTGTTATTTTATTGATATTGGTTAATATTATATTCATTATCACATGGATTCAAGGTTCAAAAGGTCTTACAAATACATCTAGTATTTCCAAGGAATACACACTTGTACTCATACCCACTCTTATCAAAGATCCTAATTCTCTTACTAAATTGAGAACTTGAATGTTAGAACATCTTTTGCAGATGAATCTTTTCATATGTCTTCAACTGTGAAAGCATCTCATCAAGATCTGTCAAAACCATCCAAATATTGCCAAATTATTCGAAGGCTCATCTCAAGATCGAATAAGAAGACTTGAAAAATCAGTCCTTAAAAGTCCTACGAAAATTAGCACACTAAAATATAAAGGGTAATTTATATTAATTGAGTTATTATCAAAAAGTTTGACATGTAATATGTTTTATATTTAATTTGATTACTTTAAGCAAAATATAACTTACGTCATAATTGTTTTACTTTAAAATTAACATAGTGTAAATGTATTTTTATTGTGTTGTGCCGTGAAATGGGATTAATTGATGATGACACAACACAAATACATTTGATAATTCTGCGAAAACAATAAAAAAAAAATGAGTTGAACATAGTAAAAGTATGATTGGGAACAGCAAAGCCCTTATTATCTCTTTTTCTTCCTGCAACCCTAATTTTCCATTGCACCTCAATCTCTTTTATTGAAAACTGGTTCTTGACGCGTGCTGTTGTCTTTTATTTTATAATTTCTAATTTTTTATTAGAAGTATCAATATAATCATTGTTAAATTAAAATAAATAATAATAAAATGATTAATAATTACTTTTAATATATATATATATATATATATATATATATATATATATATATATATATATATATATACACTCTAAGCAATGAAAAAACCCTTGAAACAAGAGGTCAAAGGGGCAAAATCTCTTTTGCATAGCATATTCAATTTCATTCCAAATTAAAGTAAACACTATCATCTGAAAATACCTATAACCACAAAACAAAATAGCGACGTAAAAGACCGTGCAAATTATAAATATTTGCAATTTCAAAAGCAGTCCAAAATTTTCTCTGTCCAATCAGGTTTTCCTCAAAATGAATGTTCAAGACATTATTTTAAAATTTGTAAAATTGATTTGTAAAATACAAAATTGATTGGTTTAAATACAAAATCTAAAACCTTACATTTGTAAAATTTGAAAAAAAATTAGCATTAGTTCATGATTGATTTTACTTATAAAAATTACAAATGTTATAATCAGCATATACTAATTACTAGATTTTAAAAACATATAATATCCGAGTACAACATAAACTAATTTAACTGTTATTTTTATAAAAAAAATTATCCACAAATATGTTTATAATCAATATTTTAATATATATATATATATATATATATATATATATATATATATTTATAATTAAA
>Ga0214544_1002728_pt1 | contig 36913 bp, 27 predicted proteins | sample CNSS3metaG_FD_160074 | JGI IMG/M metagenome (GOLD analysis project Ga0214544, IMG submission 160074) | Root nodule microbial communities from cowpea collected in UCLA plant growth center, Los Angeles, California, USA - CNSS3 | ecosystem: Host-associated > Plants > Roots > Nodule | place: USA...
GAAGCTTTGAAAAACCTAGTGTGGGTAGAGCGATAACTTTTCCTGAGAGGTGTTCTAGGAGATTGAGTGCTGCTGCTGTTGCTAGGAAAGCTAAGGTCAAGGTTCTCTGTGTGATTCAGAGAAAGGTGTTCATCTCTTGTGTGATTCAAGAGAGGTGTTTTCTTTCCTTACACTCTAAATATCTGATTGTAAATCTGTTACTTGTTAGTGATTTAGTTAATCTCGTTTTTAAGAGATTAACAACTGGACGTAGGGTCTTTTGATCCGAACCAGTATAAATACTTGTGTTCAATCTTCTTCTCTATCTCTTTATTTCATCTATTATTGTGTTTAAAGAAATTAATATTTGATTTAATCGATAAATTTTGGAAAAATTTTAAAGTATTAATTTTATTACTTAAAACCAATTCACCCCCTTCTTGGTTTTTGTCCAAACGCTTAAACATTCCGTTGCGCGATACCAACAAAGTGTTTCTTCTAAATACAACACATTTATTATTATTCTTATTATTCCTATTATTAATTTTATTTTATTTTTACCATTATTATTATTGCTCTTATTATTATTTATTATTATTTTATTTATTTTATTTTACTATTATTTATTATTATTATTATTATTATCATTATCATTATTGTTATTGTTATTGTTATTGTTTTTTTATTATTCTTATTATTATTGTTTTATTGTCTGTGCGATATTTTTGGGCAATGGTTATGTATTCTTCATACTTTTGTATATTGTTTGGTTGTTAGGATATTGTTGGACTATGATCCAGTCATTTGATTATGACTGGATAAGCATATTTCATGTTATGAATTGTATGTATAGTGCTTGGGATTCTTTGGAACTTGTTTCAAAGTCCTAAAAACTAGTAGCAGTGACGCTACTAGTGTGGCGCCTAGGAGCTTGGGGTGTGATGCCTGGCGGCTTGGGGTGTGCTGCCAGGTGATAAGGGAAAACCAGAGAAGCTTGGAATGCATGGTGCCTGGCAGAAAATGTGATCCCACCTAGATGAAAAGATCTGGTATAGGCTCTGGAAAGCGTATGGCGCCTAGCGACATGAAAAGTGCACCAGGCGGTTTTGGGTGAAGAGTTGGATCGCGAGGAGGATTCCTACACCGCTTTGAATGAGGTCATGAGGTGATGCTTTGCTAGGGGCCTAGTTATGAGTGTAACTTGTATTGGGGTAACACGTGGCCACTCTAGGTTGTAGCCTGGTGGTTTAGAAAGTCCAGTGGAATGTGCGAAATTGTGGCTCGTACGATGAGGTTTCGGATGATTGCCCTCTTCAGTGCATCTGATAGAGTTTTGGTAGTCTAGGAACAACTACAGACTTTTGTTCATTTTGGGGAACTCCACTTGGTGTCACGGTGCGAGGCCGTGGCAAATTTATTCCCGCGTGTGGACTATCAGGTGGTGGCCTATAGTAGGAGGGGTGAGTAGAGACTCGTGCAGCAAAGATCAATCAGTGTACTCATCAAAGGGTGTAGAATCAAGATGCGTCCAACAGAAAGTTTGGAAGTGGAGGATTGAGGATTGGGGCTAACACGGGTTATGGTTATGAAATGCTTTAATTATGTCATTTTGTAATTGTCCTTCTTGTATTTGAGCTCACCCTATCTGTGTGTGTGTGGCGATGATTATGTAACTTGTTACATGGGAGCAGATGTTGATGCAGGTGAGCATGTGGATGCCTAGAGTCGGAGTGGGGGCCAACTATGGGAGTTTTTAATAGTTTTCTTCATAGAAGCTTCATGGATTATTTTTGTAATGGCTTTATAAATAGTTTATAACTGGAATAATTGAACGCCATGAATTTTAGTTATAATTGGCGCCTTGAAATAAAGTTTTAAATTTTCATGCATTTTGGGAAAAGGAATTATCATAAATGCGATTTTATAACTATATCGCAATTTTAATTATTTAAATTAGTAATATCAAGTCGGGATGTTACATCATACATTAGAATGAATGAGATCTAAAATTTCCTTAACATATGAGTAAGAGGTTTTGAAAGGCAAAATATGGAATTTTTCAAATTGAAAAGCTTCACAGAATGTGAACGAGTCACTAGGTGATGTATTCACATTGCATTCCTTCAAGACCTTTTCCAGTACTTTATTATTGGGGTGTCCAAGTTTCCTATTCCAATTTTTCTTTAAGAGACATGTAGACATAAGAGTCTTTATTGTCACATAGTTGACATAAGCCATTTTTAAGTTCCGCTTTAGAAGTGTCTTCCCTATCAGTTTGTCCTTCACAAAGCAACAGTTTTCATCAAACTCAATAAGTATATTGTTGTCAACAGTCAACTTTGAAATACTCAGTAAATTTTTGGTAATTTTTGGAACATAAAGTACATCATGCAGATTTAAATTATTCAATTTGATTCATCTTAAAGCCATTACTTTCAATCTTGCACCATTATCGACTAGTAAAGAATTCATACAATTATTTTCATCAAGTTCCTAAATTTTGTCACTTTGGTAAGTCACATGGTTATTGGATCCACTATCAATGTAACACCCTAGTCGAATATTATTTAGTAAAGCACAATATAATTAAAATTAACTGTTCAACATCTGATACCATTCCCAAGCGCAAGAATATTTAAAATTATTAGCTGCATCAAAAGAAGTAATATTTCCTAAATAATTTTATACAAATCCAAAATCCAAAATCACTTAAAATAAAATACAAAGTATTTCATAACATAGGTTTTTAATAAGATTTCCCAAGCTAGCCCTCACTCTGGCTCTATGCCTCGCCATTATAACTTGGAATAACATCTGCTCCCGTGTGACAAGTCACACGATCATCGCCAAACACAAACAGAAAGGGTGAGCTCAAAAAGAATAAATATGCATAGACAACATGAATACCTCACCCAAAAGAAATAACTTCACTTGGAAATACTGACACCCTTAGAACCTTATAACATAAGATAAATAAAATGCATCCATAGTCTCATAACCTATATGAGACCAGCATATCCCATCACATCGTGTTCATACTTGACCATGGCCTTAAGGATATCGTATGCTTCCAAGAACCTACTCACTTGTGGTCCAACCTCTACCAACCTCCCGCTCGTAATCCAAACTCTACGAACCTCCCGCTCGTAGTCCAACCTCTAGGAACCTCTTCGCTCGTAGTCCAACCTCTACGAACCTCCCCGCTCGTAGTCTAAGATTCGTGACCACATCTAGTTACGAACCTCTCCGCTCGTAACACCCTCAATGTGAGCACATAACATACTGTTGACATGTGCAGCCAGGGTGGTGCGTCTCATGAAGATTTGGTGAAGCTTTGTTGAACTACTTAGAGCTATTACCTTGGAATAATGCCTAGATTGATGAAGATAAGGAGATTTGATGGGATTCATGTTGATCAAGTCTTGAACACGCGCCCTCCACATGGATTAATCATTAGGAGAAAGTATTTGATGTTTGTAGTTCACATTGTAGACCTAGTAGCACTAATTTGATGTAATTGGTCTTTGTCGTGTTTTTTAATCTATTGAAATGTTTTTCAACAGGTTAAAACGTGTCTTTTAATCAGTTCAATGGTTTTTCAACAAGTTAAAAGGTTGGCTGTAGTAGTCTTAAAGAATGACTTATTCAATCAGTTGATTTAATTTTTAATCGACTGATTTCACTTAAGTCAAGTGAAATCAACCGATTGATTTGGAAATCAACCTGTTGAATTTCGTAATAGTTTGACTATAAAAGCTATGATTTTCGAAAGATAGGTTTGTTGATCATTTTAGAGCACGATTTTGTTTTGGAAACGTGTGGAAACTCTCTCTTTCGTGATCGTACGTGTTGCAGTTGTTAAAGATTGATCTTGGATCAATTCTTAGAGCTTTTGGCTTGTGTTTCAAGCTTGGAGAAGGTGGTTGTAGTAGGTAGGGTTGTGCTAACACTGAGGTTTGATCTTTCTCAAGCTTTGTGTATGTGCCTAGTGGTTTTCCAGGTCTGTAAGAGGGTTCTTGTTGTGTTATTGTGATTCTTGTGTGATTCAAGAGTCTTTAGTGTTTGTTTTGCTTATTTTGAAAGTGTAAAAGTGTAAACTTTGTAAATCTTTTGAAATAGAGAAAAGTCAAGCTCGGGTTGCCTTGACAAACTGGATGTAGCTCAGGTTTGAGTGAACCAGTATAAACATCTTGTGCTCCAATCTTTTCTCTAACCCTTCTCTCTTGCATAATCATTTAAAGTTTAAAGAACTTGAATCTAAACCATCTTTTTCATATTCTTGAGTGTCTTGGTGGCATTTGCAGCATTGAGCATGTTTGCATAATCAATTAGAACCTATCTTGATCGTTCTTGGTTCAAATCCGGAATCTACATTTCTGCATTTTTTCCAGTATTTCGGTTGACTATTTTTCTGTTTCAATCGATTGATTATACTAGTACAGAATTTGTTTAGTAAAATCAATCAATTAACTCTATTTTGGCCGATTGAAAGTATATTGTCTAGTGGTTTTTGCATCCTAACTTGGTGATTGAATTGATTCAATTAAAGATGGTTTTTAGCTTTTAAAGATAGCCTCAATTTTTAACTAGCCAATTCACCCCCCTTCTTGGCATTTCAATCATTTCAAAACTAACACATACATACCTCCTCACTCGTATCATCACATAAGAGTATGACAAATATGAACCTTCCCATTTGTATTAATCACGTGTTTCAAACTCAATTACGAACCTCCCCGCTCATAATACATCCAAGCATATCCTAGGACTAAGGCCATCACAGCTACACATGCAAAAACACTGAAAATCCGTAATTTACCCTTGGAGCATCGCGGAGCGCAACCTAAGTGGCACTAGGTGATGTCACATTATAGACCGCCTGATAGTTCCACAACGTCGGCGAGTGCCACCCTTCACAAGATCCCCCTATTTGTAGCTATCACTTGGTGGTCCAATATACACCATCAAGCACCACACTAGTAATCAAATTCTAACACACCACTCATCACAGGAACCTTAAAATATCAAATGGCATATTCATACAATTCAACATGTCTCAACTTTACACTAATCACACATTATATACCTCAATCACATATATATTCACATGCACTCACCAATTCAAACCATGCCCACACTTAAGTTAGACAAGGAACACCACATGTTAATAAAGAACTTCAAAAAACAAAAACTAAATATTACATACACTCAGGCAAGGTCATATTTTACCCCAAACAACACTTGCAACATTCTATTTATTCTAATGCTTCATAGATACACTAAAAGTCATCATTACATGATCATGCCTTCACACATAGACTCACATTAATAGCAACTTGAATTTAACAAGATATTACTCATGCTCCTTAGCGACTTCAAAACCAGCAGCCACATAAGGACCATAACTCATGCCAAATCACAAAATCATCTCATGAAACACCAGTACTACTTCTTTTATTCCAATACTTCCATCCAATTCAAGACTAACATCTCGACACTTTCATATTTCATGCCTTAGACCTACCACAATACCATTTGTCCAATTCTTACCCATATTACATGCATTCACAATTAATCATCCATTTAAGTATCCCTTTTGCACCAACACACCACAAACCATTCATTCTACTGCGTTGTCTCGCGTTGCTTGGCGGTGCATACTTGCCGGCAAGCGGTGCATCAAGTTCTTGGGAAGAACCCAGATTTTGCACTTGCGAGGAACCCCAAATCCCCTAAAGACGCGATCCAATTATCTAATTGCATAAAAACCATATCTAATCACGTTTCCAGCCTGCATCCATATACAATTAACTCATACAATCACAAAATTAGCATAATTGAAATATGCCCATCATGTTTCTAATTCATCCCCAAGATCTAACATGAACCCCTCATGTTTGTGCAAACATTCAATCATAAGTTATCATCAATAGTGGTAATTTGCGACAATTGATAACATCACATATTACAATGATAATAAAGGAATTTAATTAGCAAAAATAATAAGACGATGTGAAAAGGAACTATTTATCACTAGCCAAGCTTCAAACTCACATCCACCCAATTACCAAACATATGCACAACCAACAAGCCAAGAGATGTTTCATGAAATTTCATGCACATATATGATTATGATACCACATCACACAACCACACATACATGCAAAATAAAATAAATAATTAAAACATCACACTAATGGTATACACATGATTCAAACCCAAGGTCTCTCAACAACACCCATCACGCTTAACCACTTGAGCTACAATTGCTCCTTTGCTATGACTTGACAGACTAATTCACTTAGAGGTACTTCTAATCCACAATTATTGTTAATTAAATATTTATTATTTATCTAATTTTTCTCGAGTCTTACCGTCAAAGTACCATTCATGGTCTTTACCTTGATAAGGTGAAGCTATGAATGCATTGTGTGTTCCTTGTTTTTCATTTTTAATAGAGTGATTTTTTCTTGTATAGGACTTATAAAATCAATAATAACATTGTATAGCAGTATGACCATTCCTTCTGCGTACCTGACATATTGGTTTTGACATCCTATCTCTTCCTTTGCCACCTCTCATGCCTTTGAAATTAGAACCTCTCCACTCACCTTGAGATCAAAATTTAGTGCTTCTCGACTCATTTTTGGCAACAAAGCTTGCCGATGCATTCATGTTAGGGTTGCTGAAATTATTGAGTTGCTCTAGTATGCTTTCAAAGGTTAACAATTGAGTTCGCAACTCAACCCAACTAATGTCAATTTCGACAAACAACTTAACAACAACTGAATTGTAATCAGATTCTAAACCTTTTAGTATATGAATTGTTAAATCAAAGTTATAGATTGGTGAACCCACCAACTTTAACTTATCAACAAGATTTTCATCTTGCTGATGAGTCCATCTTCAAGAGAGAGGAAGCCAAGAGGAAGCCATGCGAAATTGATGAGACTTCAATGGAGAAGGATGAAGGTGTGGAAGCTAGAAGATGAGAGGAGAAGTGGTGCATCAATGGTGTTTAGAGAAGCTCTCAAGTAAGGTTAGGCCAACAGTTAAGGAAGGAGGCTAGAGGAAACCAAGAAGGAGAACTCTAGCCTAAGTTGATTCACAAAAAGAGAGGAGCCTAGAGTCATCTCAATAGAGTTTCTCTACTATATTCATGAATGAATTTACAAGGGTCCTAAGCTCTCTATTTATAGTAGAAAAGGAGAGCTAAGTGGTCTAGAAAAATGGAGGGAAAAAAGATCTAGAATGTGGTATTTAGAGCCAAAAAGAGAGCATGAGGCAAGTGTGACTTGCCACCTAAGCAAGTCACAATGAACATGCATGTAGGTGCATACGAGAAGCTTGGTGACCAAGCTTTGCACAAGAAGGATGTAGATCCTCTTGAAATGCGTTCTCCTTTTTGGTGGCCCAATTTCAAGCCCAAATCTCCTTTAGTCCAATTCACTTCAGGTCCAAAATCCCTCAAAGGCCCAATACATGGCCTAAACAAAACCCTATTCCACTAAGCCGAAAATATAAGGCCCAAAAATAAACCCTATTCTAATATTTACAAACAAAGAGTCCTAGGCTAAGTCTTCACATCTTCCTTGGCCCATGTGAAGTTCATCTTGGGCCTTGTATGTGCATTGGAGGCCCATTCCTCTTGTATTCTCCTAGCCATTGTTCTTGTTGTAGGTTCCTTGGCTAGAGGCATCTCATCATCCCTTCCCTCTTGAGAAGGATTTATCCTCAAATGTGAAATTTATGCCTCATCATCTGTACCATCTACAAAAGGTATTAGGTCAACAACATTAAAGGTGGCATGTACATCATATTTTGATGTGATCCTAACAAGGCCTATAGCTTGGGTCAACGCCTAGGCCCAAATCATGCTCAAGGCCCAATACATGGCCCACATGCACCTTCAAGCCCAAGCCCATCAAGAGGCCCAATAACAAGGGGCATGCTCAAAATGATCCAATTGGGCTTCATTCAAGATGGCCTAAACCCACATGGGCTTCTCACACTCTTCACATGGGCCAAAGAAGATGTGAAGATTTAAAGAGGTGTATCAAAGAGCAATAGAATAGCAATAAGATTGGCCCATTGTCTAGGCCTTGCTTTCTAGAATAATAAGTCAAACAATATGTAGTGGAATTGATAAAATTGGGCTTGACTAAGCGCAATAGGAGATTTGACCATGAGCTACCAAAGGTCCAAGGTGGACTAAGTGGAAGTCAACATTCCTTCCTACACCTCATGGATCATGCATCCCATGGAGCCAAGTCCACACTCCACCCATGCGCCTCCTTCATCCAAGGGCTAAGAGAGTGTCTTCTTTTCCAAGTCTTCATCCAAAGGCTAGGAAGATGCCTCCTTCTCCAAGCCACCATCCAAGGGTGATGATTAAAGCTTCTCCTCCAAGCTTTATCTAAGGGCCAAGAATTAGTCTACCTTTTTGGCTCACATATAAAAGCCAAAAGTAGACCATTTGTACATTATACTCTTGAATTTTTGTGCACTAGACACATTGAGTTGAGAACACTCCTCACTATTGCCACTTGAGAGTCATCTTTTAGAGAGCTTACTCTCTTTACCTCTAGCCCCCTTCCTAAGCTAGAGCTACCTCTAAATCACTCACCCTTTCACCTATCCATTGCAAGCAAGAGCCTCTAAACTTGCCTTCCACTCTTCCATGCTTCCTCCATCATTTCCACTGCACTTGGAGATTCATGTCTCCACCAAGCTCCATCATAGTGGTGTCTAGAGCCATCCAAATCGTGGAGTAGTACCTTGTCTTGGTTTGGTCAGGGTTCTATCCATAGCTTGTTTAGTTTTCCTTGTTTCCATATTGTTTCCTCTCTTTTCTTCTTCTTCTTTCATTGTTCTTCATCTTTCATGGTTCATTTGTTGTGTTTATGTGTTTTTATGGTGTTTCTCCATTGATTTCATGCAACTATGAGACAACAAGAGTGTTCTACACTCTATTTGTAGATTTCCATGCTTGCTATGGTTCACATGATTTACTAGCTTTCCTTTAAAGTTCAGCACCATTTACTTCATTCTATTGTGTTTCTTGCATTTTAATCGGTGAATCTTGCTTATTTTTCATTTTTTCTACCGTTTAAGTTTTGTCTATGGTCTTCTTCTTCACTTTTGCTTCATTTCCACCGTTTATTTCCTTCATTTTTCTGTTTTACTAGCTTGAAATAGTGCCACCATTTCACAACTACGCAAATGATGCTTACACTATGTGTGTGGATGGTTAGACAGTTTTCTTGCCAAGATTAAACCATTTTCACTGTTGGTTATGGTACCTTAGGGTCATGAGATGTTCATCTTTTATTCATGTATGATTTGATGAAGGCTTGATCCCTACCAATGATGATGGCCCATGGCACATGCTTAGAAGAAAGGGAGTTCCTTGATCTCTTCCTTTGCTTTTATTTTCTTTAGTTTAAAATTCCATTAAGTTGACTTGGTTGACTATTTTTAAGTTGACTTGTTGACCTTGACTTTGGGTTGACTTGTTGACTCAAAAGATTAGCTTAACCTTAAACCAACATGCTAATAAATTCCTTAATTTGCTTTTGTAGGAATAAGAAAGGAGGAGGACCACATAGGAGACACTTGGCGTCCTAAGGAAGAGAGAGAAGGAACAAGACTTTCTAGAAGCATCTAGAAAGGAGAGGCCCATATACCTTAGACACCAAGTCTTCTAGAAAGTTCTAGAACCCTCTTTTGGGAGCCTATGCCATGAAGACTTGCCACCTAGATGGCTTGGACGAAAATTCACCCATGTTCACCCTAGGATGACCTACTTTCTAGAACATGCTAGGTTTCTTTTGTAATCCTTTAACTTAGTTGTTTTGCTAAGGGGCCCCTAGACTTGTTTATTTAAGGGGACCTCTAACAGTTGTAGAGGGGTTGAACATTTTGGAGAATTTATGCACTTTGTGTTTCAACCTTTCGTGAGAGCATTCCTCCTTAGGGAGTGCAGTTCTTTCAAGCCTTATCTTGCCTTGGCAAGTGGCGGCATACACCACTCATCTTCAAGGTTGCCATGGCTTCTTCTAGCCTAGCCTTGTAGTGGCATGAATCCTTCATTCCTCCCCTTTCCCTTGCTTTTCATTTTAAATTTATTTACTCTTCTTGGTTTATATTATTTCTATTATATGTTTTTCCTTTTGGTTTCTTACTCTGTATCAATCCATCCTCCTCCTCTATAGAACCTTGGAAAGGAACCTTCACATCTAGAAAGCTTGCTATCTTAATGTCTAGTGGGGATTTCCTTGGTTTTCTTAATCAATCATCACCGTATTCATTAATTTTCTCAAAGGAACTAGATAATCCTACATCATTTGTTATCTAGAGCTTAAGTTGTCCTTGAATATGGTGTGTTCATGTTCTAACCTTGTCTTGTGTGGCTATCTTTGAATGATCCACATAAAAACAGTGTTGACAACAACATGTGCGATTTTAAAAAATATAATGTAGCTGTCTTAGTGGTCAAAAAGTAACGTTCTTTATACCAAAAGAAATCTCCACAAGTCTAGTTTCCAACAAAAGAAGTATGAACGCATTTGGAGTTCTGTGGAGAGAGTTATGATCAAATGCGTGAGCAAAGGTCAGAGCTGCCGAGAATACAAAAAACAATATTTTTAGGTTATGTTGTGGCAATTTTGGCTTCAGTTTTGTGACTCTTTTGCTCCTAAATGTGGTTGGATAACATGTCTTTGGATGCTTAGTCATTGAGCTTCAAATCCATGAGTTTAAATGAATGATAGCTACATGTTTATGTCTTTGTGTATGTCATGTTGAGTCTTTAAATGTGCCTAACTTTTGCTTGAGTCATATGTCATATGTTAGCTTGAAGTTTTCTTGTTCTTGTTATTCCAAGTATTTGAATATTGCATTCACCTTATGTCTTATTTGATGTATGCTCCTTGAACTTGATTTTGGCCTAAAAATTTGGGAACTAAGTGTCCAAGCCACCCAAAACACCTTTCTCATTATTTTGTGAAACTAGTTTTTGAAAGAAGAAAAATTTTGGTACACTTTTACAATCTTACCGAGAGCAATATGGCTCTTTGAGAACCAAATTGTGTTTCCATTAAGTTTTATGCTACTAGTTTTCATATTTGGGTGTTGGGTGATATTGGCTAATTAGTTTTGTTCCTGTAGAGAACAAATAAGATCAGTTAGGCACAAGTATCACCTTACCCATATCCACTATCTCCTCAGTTGGCTTCTTCCCCTTTGGCATATATCGGCTTGGACCTGGGAGGGGTTACCTGTAGAAGGGACTCCGAAGCTTAAGTCAGCCAAAGCTCTCAAAAGTCAAATCAGGTGATTAATGAAGTAATGAATGCATACCTTTAATTCGTGGGGTCCATGTATATTTATAGATTATTAATTATGTCTGACCATTCCATGGGGTGTCAGAGGTCAAATCAAAGAGGGGTTTTGGCGCCGTTGTTTCTAATACTCATGGCCCTTGGGATGGTTATGTCGATTGGTATGGGTTGTGATTTTGGCGGGAAGAAGTTTTATCATTTGGGATTCACACTTATAAATGTGGATTTCATGATGGGTGCATGCTTGTTGGTTCATTTGTGAGAATTTCACAATCAGAGATCTTGCGTGCGTTATACCTGTTCGACTAGTTCCTAATTCCTGCCGTCAACTTTTCAGAAAAAAAGGTATGTCTAGTAGTAGTTATAGTGTGTCGTTGTCTTCGTCCAGTAGTGAGAGTATGGAGTCCGGGAGGAGTATAGGTAGACATGTTGAAGAGGAGAGTACTAGTCCTGCGGATATGGTGGGCAGAATTCTGATGGAAACGGTGACTGAGGTGTGAGAAGACCCTCTAGAAGAAATAGCGGAGAGTAACTGGCCAGCCAAGGGTGGTTATGGGTGGGTGGCTACTGATGTCTGTAATCAATCGTCTTTATTTCGGTGGTCTCATCTGCTGAATTCTTGGTTAAATTGTACCCTTATTATCGCGAAAGGTGTAAACAAGGGTATTGTTTCCTTGGAGCAGGTGAGCGCCATTGACCGCGTATGCCACGGGCAAGAGGGGGCGACCGAGAAGTTTTTTTACATGTACATGTGCCATTTCTCCCAGCTGCATGTGAGGTTACCGCTGGACGACTTTACCATGGGGGTACTTCGTGCGCTAAACGTTGCACCTACACAGCTGCATCCAAATAGTTGGGCCTACATGCAAGCCTTCCGTGTTTTGTGTCAATCACTATATCTACAACCTTCTCCTCGTGCATTTTTGTACTTTTATGACACTAGGCCCCGCCAATCAACTACTTGGTTATCTTTGGTGAGCCGCCCTAGCATCAACAAATTGGATGTGTTCTCCTCAGTCCTTCAAGCATTTCAAAGACGGGTACTTTAAAGTTATCGTGAAAGAGGAGCGCAGGTCCTATTTCGTTAATGCAGATGGGAGCACAAAGTTCCCGTTTAGCTGGACGGGAAGCCCTTCTCGATATAAGGACATGGACACCGACGAGTTGTCGGCGGTGGATAAGGAGGTGGTGGAGGTCTTGATGAAGTTTTCTAATAAGTTGCCGACTAAGGGTCTAGTTAGGGTTTATAATTCGGTTCACCCGATTATTGATATTGAAGGTATCTGTTTATTACTTAAACTGTATTAATGTTTCTAAGTTGACTTAACCGAGTCTTGGTGCGTTTTTGTAGGGTACGTGGCTCAATCCAGGAAGAAGAACTTGGCACTTTTCCAAGCGTTGAGGAAGGAGATGGCCGCGAAGGCCAAAACAGCCGGGAACACTGATGTTCCGAACTAACAGGAGTCACTGGTTGAGGTACACATGCATGGTGGTTACTTGGGCCAGCTCGACCCGGCAAGGGTAAAGATGTAAAGAAGGTTAGGGCAACATTACTTGGGTCGGGGTCGTCGAGTGGGACGAAAGGGCCAGAATCCGGTTTGATTAAGCTGCCGAAAACGTCTGTAAGGAAAGATATCGATATTAATCTTTCGGAGACAATCATCAACTTGATCGATAGTATGGAGTCGGATCATCTTGTGAGGACCATGGTGAAATTTGGAAGTAAAGCGTTGATTTTAAGTCGCCGAGTTGGATCTTTGTATCGTCGGGAAGTAAAGGAGGTAAATCGGGAAAAGATGGAGGAGTTCCAAGGGAAGGTTGATAAGTTTGCGGAGGAGAGGGCGGCTTGGAAGAAAGAGAATGAGAGTTGGGAGGAGGAGAAGAAAAGTTTGGGAACCTGGAAGGTTCGATGCTTGCACTCACAGGGTAAGCTTAACAAGAGGATAGCGGACCTAGAGGCTGACTATGACGATTTGAAGGAAAAATATGAGGGTACCGAGGTTGAACTTGATGATTTGAAGGGCTGTATTATCCAAGAGCACATTAATGGGTTCCAGAAGGGGTTGCGGCAGGCGGCCTTCTTTATAAGGATGTTGATGCCGCTGACTCTAAGTTTGATGTAAATAAAGATGTTATTGATGGGCAGCTCATTAACGAGGCTGAGAGTAGCCCGAAGGAGGAGGTGGAGAAGGAAGCGGTCGAGGAGGAGAAGAAAGTGACGATTGCCGTGGAAGGTGGCGATGACAAGACGGAATAAGACTTTTTTATTTTTTATGATTCAGAATCGTTATTGATCCTATGTCTATAATAATTGGTACATCATGTCTGTGGCACTCCGTACATTTCTTTGTTTTTATGTTAATGTGATTAATGCTTTAAGTATGCTATCTTGTTTGTCAGATGTCAATAGTATTGATGTTATGTTTGGCGAATTCAATTGTTTGTTGAGGGTGTTCGACCCTGTGGGTTTACTTGTGGTAAGGGTGAGGAACTTAAAAGAATTAACCAACAAGTTAAGGGTGTTCGACCTAGGCCGCTTACTTGTGGTAAGGGTGGGGAACTTAAACGAATTAACCAACAAGTTAAGGGTGTTCGACCCATGCCGCTTACTTGTGGTAAGGGTGGGGAACTTAGACGAATTAACCAACAAGTTAAGGGTGTTCGACCCAGGCCGCTTACCTCTGGTAAGGGTAGAGAACTTAGACGAATTAACCAACAAGTTAAGGGTGTTCGACCCAGGACACTTACTTATGGTAAGGATAGGGAACTTAAACGAATTAACCAACAAGTTAAGGGTGTTTGACCCAGGCCGCTTACTTGTGGTAAGGGTGGGGAACTTAGACGAATTAACCAACAAGTTAAGGGTGTTCGACCCAGGCCGCTTACTTGTGGTAAGGGTGGGGAACTTAAACGAATATGAGAAGTGAAGTAAAGAATGGTCGTAAAGTTGGGAACCCTTCGTATTATTCATTGAATCTGGGGTGCCTCGTTAAAACCTCCCCAGCCAAAACCCTCCTTAAGGAAAAAAGACCAGGTGAGGAAAAAGAGTACACCTAGGGTTACAAGTGTTTGGTGTGATACAATACATGTTTTTAAAGTAGAACTTGAGATGGGACACATTCCATGTATTGGGTATTTCTTCCCCAGATAACTGCTCCAGCCGATATGCTCCTCTTCAAGCCTCTTCGTGTATTCGGTATAGGTCGTCCTAGTTGGCGGAGAACTTGCTATCCTTCTTTCTTGCACTGCTGGCCATTCTCCAAACTAAGTCTCCTTTTATGAACGATCTTGGGCATAGGTTGGCGTTATATTTTTTGGCAGCTCTTTGCTTGGCAGCTAAGTTGCGTATCTGAGCTTTTTCTCTAAGCTCGGGTAGGAGGTCGAGGTGAGTGGCCATGTTTAGATGATTGTGGGTTGGGTCATATAGTCCTCAACGCAGGGATGGTTCGCCAATTTCTACGGGTATCATGGCGTATGCGTCGTATACTAGGCTGAATGGAGACTCGTTTGTTGCTGACTGAAGGGTGCATCTGTAAGCCCATAGCACTTCTACTAGTTCTTCAGGCCATCGGCCCTTGGCGCTGTCCAACCGCTTGCGTAGTTCTACTAGGATAACCTTGTTTGCCGCCTCTGCCTGCCCATTGGTTTGTGGGTGTTCCACAGAGCTGGTTATGTGTTTGATGCCCAGAGTAGTGTAAAATTTGGCTAGTTTCTTATCTATAAATTGTCGGCCATTGTCGGTGATGATGGTATGTGGAACACCATATCGACATATAATATCTTTCCAAACAAATTGCTGGACTTGCTGGGCTGTGATGGTGGTTAATGGTTTGGCCTCTATCCATTTGGTGAAGTAATCGACGACTACTATTAAGAATTTTACTTGGCCCTTGCCGGGGGAGAAGGGGCCGAGGATATCCATCCCCCATTTAGCGAAGGGCCACAGGGATAGTATGGAATGAAGTTGTTCTTATTTCTGGTGGATGAGGTTGCCATGTTTTTGGCATGGTTTGCATTTTTTGACGAAGTCTTGGCAATCTGCTTCTATAGTCGGCCAGAAGTAACTTTGATACCATGTTAAGAAGTTAACTTTAAGCCTGACTCAACCTTACAAAATTACATTGTAAGATAATACTTGCACCAACTTATAACGGGTGATTGTTGGCAATGACTCTATTCTTCACAAAGACTTTTTATCATAGCAAAATACTGACTACCAAACATAGATATTTGATTGTAAGAAAAAATAGATTTCTTCAATTGGAAAACCCAAGGACCATTGTGTTGTCGGTATCGAGAATTTAAATCATCCCATAAGATTGCAACAGTAGAAGAGTAAATGACACTCATAACGATATCTTTGGTTACTGAATTGAGAAGCCAAGATCTCACGACGCTCTCATGCCTTTTTCATAAAGAAAAATTTGTAAGATTAGTGGGTTTGGAGAGAGATCCATCAACGAAGCCCATCGAATTTAAGGACAACTGCAACAACGTGTATCTAAGATCCAAAGTTGTTTCGTTTATAAAGGGGTAAACACAAGACTTTGACTGTGATAATCTGTATGGTGAATGAATAGAGGATCGTGTGGGTCTTAATTGAGTTGAAGAAACAAAGTGTGAATCTGTAACAACAACCAGGATGATCTTAAGAAAAAGAAAGAAAAACTAAAAACAAGAGTTGTAAGAGTTACAAAATTGATACCATATCATAGTCACCAAAATTGAAAAGAATATAAAGAAATAGAGAAAAACAAAGAAAAGAGAAAAAGTATAGGAAATCAATATTCTCATCAATTACAAAAAAAACGTGAGATATATGGGGTATATAAACCCACAAGAAAAGCTGGAAAAGACATTACAAAAATAATTGGAACGAAGCTAACAAGGGATGAGTTGATGGTGATGGTGTGATGAGTTGAAGTGAATGATGAAGTTGAGTGGAGTATAAGGATGACAGATAATTCACTACGAATAGTAAGTGTATACTTTAAACGAGCACCCGTGATAATGGGTAACAGATAATTTAATACTCACTTATAAACTGATCGGGTGCGAGTTTCATACTACATATACCTGTAGATATCCATTACTTATAAAAAAAATAAAAAAAAAATAAAATATATATTTTATTAGATTAAATTCAATTACAATTAAAATTAAATATTTTATTAGATTAAATTTAATTAAAATAAAATTTTAATTTAAAAATTTAGAAATTTAGAAATTATATATATATATATATATATATATATATATATCCACAAACATCCATACATAACTAAAAATTTTAAAAAACCTACAAATATTTTTTAAACGGGATACCCACAATATAATTGGACATGTAATGAACCAAATTTGTAAGTCGAATAACAAATATGCATTTCCATATCTAACGCAACTTGATCGCATCCCTGTATCCTATGTAAGATCCACTTTGTAAGTTCAAAGTATCCTGTTAAATTTGCCATAATACAACATTATCGATTTAAAGGTGTGAATATAGATATAGCAAAAGGTATTTGTACTGTATGTCCCATCGGGCCATCGACAACGCACAATCCTCCGGTCCATCGAACAAGGCTGGGAGGGCTTGCCTATAAAACAGGGTCGTCGATTGAACGATCCCACAGACGAACTATAAAGTACCATCGGTTGATCGGCGCCACAAATAAATCACGCACGTTACCTCGTAAAAGACCATCGGTCGATCGGACCCACAAACGAATCGCACTTTGCCTCGTAAAGGACCATCGGTCGATCGGTCCCACAGACGAACCACGCGTTACCTCGTAAAAGACCATCAGTCGATTGGACCCACAGAAGAAACACGTGTTACCTCGTAAAAGACCATCGGTTGATCGCTCCATCGGTCGATCACGCATCAACCCTTGGAGATCCATCGGTCGATCAATCTCATAGGTGATTCGCATAGTGCCTTACGTATGACCATTGGTTGATCGGACACATAGATTAATTATTCACTTAAGGTTGTTAAACTCAGAAGATAACTAGCCTATTCAAGCGGCCATCGGTCGATCGGCCAAACGAAGCTAGTCAGCTGGATTAATTAACATTAAACAAGTCAGTAATTTTGATTAAAGGATCATTGGGCTGTGATTAAGGAACCCTAATCATAGGCCCACACCGGAAACTATAAATAGGGCCCAAAGGTAGGTTGGTGAGCATCTTTAATTCGCATTTATTACTGCAGTTATACCTATACACCGATCGGTCCATCGACTGACTTAAGCATCGGAGCCTATTAGACAGGTACCCCGATCGTCTGTTCAACCGATCGAGCGAGGAGGAAGATTTCTTAGTGAGGAAGCTATCGCAAGTCGTAAGAGAGGAGACGTAGAGAAGAAAGGAGTAAAATTGAAGTGGTTCTTAGTAGGTGCTTGGTCCCTACACCCGAAACATTTTGGCGCCCACCGTGGGGCCGAGCAGTCGCTTATAGACCATACACCCTTATGGTGACCACAAGAAACTGAACTAGCAACGTTGACGGAGGAAGGATGGCAGACGATCAAGCAGACACAAGGGAGATGCAGTAGAGGATGGATGAGATGCAGAGAAACTACGAAGCACAGATGCAAGTTCTACGAGAGGAAAACGCTACCCTTCGGCGAAAGGATGAGGCCATCCCTTCGACCCCCACCATGCCCGACTCGCTCCGGCTGAGTCGGGCGCAGCAACACCGGGAAGCCAAACGGTTAGAGAGCCGACTCCCTCCCACGGGACAAGTACAGTCACAACCCCCACGGGTGGAGAGGACACAGGCGTCAAAGGGGAATGTTTCCCACGCGATGACCGAGAGTTTTGGGGCCAATGAGGAGGAAAACCCTTCCCGGCAACCGATCCTTGCTTCGGGGAATTTCCCCTTCACCCAGTTCATACTGGAAACCCCGCTGCCCGAGCGATGGAAGATGCCGACCTTTGACAAGTACGACGGCACTACAAACCTCGACAACCATATGCGGTTGTTCACCCACCAGATGATGTTCCATGCTGTGAGCGATCCGATCTGGTGTCGCGTTTTCTTGACCTCCCTGACGGGAGAGGCGTTGGAATGGTTCTCCGAACTACCGCCCAACAACATCGACTCCTTCGCCACTCTAAAGGCTAGGTTCAGCACACAGTTTGCCCCATTGAGGCCAGCTATCCTAAGGGTGGATAACTTAGTCAACATCCGCCTGGAGGATGGGGAGTCGCTCAGGAGTTATCTCGATCGGTACAACCGTATGTTGGTCAAGATAAAGGACCTTAGTGATGAGATCGCTCGGCATCACTTTTCGTACGGACTTCAACCAGGCGTGTTCGCAGATAAGATAAGCCGCAAGAAGCCAAAGACGATGGAGGGGATGAGGGAGCGAGCGGCCAAGTTCATCCAGATGGAGGACATGCAGGAGTTCAGGGTGAAGAAGAGGGAGAAAGAAGATGCAGCATCACAGAAAAGCGTCCTCCGACCGAGCAAACCCCTTGCTCGGCCCAACGAGAAGAAAATGCCCAAGTTCACCACGTATACCCCCTTGGTCGTTCCCCGGGCGAAGATCTTGCAAGAGGCCTTCAGTGCCGACTCACTTCCAGCATCCAGAAAGAAGCCCCCACCTCCCAATGCCGATGGCAGCAAGCACTGTCAATACCATCGGACGATCGGTCATACCATAGAGGGGTACCATATGCTCCGCGACAAGATTGAGGAGCTGATTCGCCAAGGGCACCTGAAGAAGTACATTCAGCAGGACCACCCCCAGCGAAGCCCGGTCAGGAACAGAAGCCCGGCACGAAGGCAGGCCCCAGCCAAGTAGGAGAAGCGGCGAGAGCGAGAGCCCGATAGGCGAAGGAGGGAGCCATCTAGGGCACACCGAAGCCCGAGGAGGAGCCGTAGTCGGAGTAGAGACAAGCCCTTGAGGGGTTACATCAACATCATCTCAGGGGGATTCGCCGGAGGAGGATCGAGCTCATCTGCTTGAAAGAGGCATGTCCGGGCGCTCAAGTCGGTCCACTTGGAGGAGAAGAAGGTGCGATCGATGCCCCCTATCACCTTCACCGACAAGGACTTCAAAGCCCCAAATCCCGATCATGACGACCCGATGGTCATCTTCATCGAAGTAGCGGAGTATGGGATTGGGAAAGTCCTGGTAGATCAGGGAAGCTCGGTCAACATTCTGTACTGGAAAACGTTCCAGAGGATGAACTTGTCTGAAGACCTGATTGTACCCTACAATGAACAAATCATCGGATTCTCAGGCGAGCGGGTAGACACGAGGGGCTACCTGGATCTCCGCACCAGGATCGGCTCACGGAAGGACGGTCGGGAGGTAAGGGTTAGATTCCTTTTGGTTGAAGCTAACACTTCCTACAATGTCTTGCTAGGAAGACCTTGCCTGAATGCCTTCGGAGCGATCGTCTCCACCCTGCACTTGGCTATGAAGTTCCCGTCGGATAGGGGAATGATATGCACCATGCACGCGGACCAGCAGATCACGAGGCAGTGCAATGCAGATGGGTTAAGGATCATCCCTTACAATCGCCCCAGAAAACAGCACCGATCGGAAGTCACCATGACTAATCTGGACCCCTGAACGAACACTGAGCATCGGATTCAACCTGGCGGAGATACCAAGGAGATCTCGATCGGGACGCAACCAGGCCAAGTCACAAAGTTAGGGGGAGCTCTGAAGCCGGACGAGGAGGAACTCCTGGGTGCAGTCATCTTAGAGAATCGAGACCTCTTTGCATGGTCATCAGCCGACATGCCGGGCATCCATCCTGACGTTATGTCCCATAAGTTGGCAATCTTCAAAGAAGCACGACCGGTCGCCCAGAAGAAGAGGAAGATAGGGGAGGAACGAAGACGAGCAGTCAAAGAGGAGGTGAAGAAGTTGGAAAGAGTCGGGTTCATAAAGGAAATCAAGTACACCACGTGGCTGGCGAACGTGGTAATGGTGAAAAAGGCGAGTGGGAAGTGGAGGATGTGCACGGACTTCACAGATCTCAACAAGGCATGTCCGAAGGACGCGTACCCGTTGCCCAGCATCGATCGGATTATGGATGGAGCTTCGGGGCACAATTTCCTAAGCTTTTTGGACGCATACTCAGGGTACAATCAGATCCCTATGTATGGTCCAGACAGACCTAAGACAGCGTTCATCACCGATCAAGCCAACTTCTGCTACGAAGTCATGCCGTACGACCTGAAGAATGTTGGGGCGACCTACCAAAGGCTAATGGATCGGGTCTTCAGAAGGCAGATCGGCCGAACCAAGGAGGTATATGTAGACGACATGGTTGTAAAATCGCAGACGGTTGAGGACCACGTTTGCGACCTCAAGGAGGTCTTCCACCAAGTGCGCAAGTACAACATGCGTCTTAACCTGGAGAAGTGCATGTTCGGAGTGCCGGCCAGCAAATTCCTAGGGTTCATGCTGACCGCCCGATGGATCGAAACCAACCCTGACAAGTGCACCGCCATCGCCGAGATGAGGAGTCCTAAAAACCTGAAGGAGATCCAACAGTTGGTCGGGCGTCTGACGTCTCTTGCGCGCTTCCTACCCAAGTTGACAGAGAAGATCAAGCCGATCCTCAAGATCATGAAGAAGCAGATTGCCGACAAATGGGACGATCGATGCGAGGAGGCGTTTCAGCAGATAAAGGTGATGATCAGCAGCCCCCCGATAATGAGCCGACCAGTAGAGGAACTGCCTCTGCAGTTATACCTATCAGTCTCGGACGACACGATCAGTGCGACCCTGGTGCAGGAAAATCCAGAGCAGCGACCAGTATACTTTATCAGTCGGGTATTGCAGAGCGCAGAAAGCAGATACCAGCTGATAGAAAAGATAGCCCTAGCGCTATTGACAATCGCACGTTGATTGTGCCAATACTTCCAAAGCCACTAGGTGATCGTCCACACCGATCATCCCATAGCCAAGATACTCAGGAAGCCCGACCTGGCCGGAAGGATGATTGCTTGGTCGGTTGAGCTATCAGAGTTTCGTCTCAAGTACGAGCCGAGAGGATCCGTCAAGGGGCAACACTTGGCTGATTTCGCAACAGAACTCCACGGGCTGACCTCCCCGTCAGAACAAACGTGGATGCTTTTCGTCGATGGCTCGTCAGATAAGCGCAACGTAGGAGCGGGGATCGTCATCGAAGGACCGGGCGGCTTCACGGTCGACCATTCGCTGCAATTCAAGTTCAAGGCGTCGAATAACCAGGCAGAATATGAAGCAATGATCATCGGCTTGAGTCTAGCAAAAGACCTGGGAGCACGAAAGCTGAAGTGTAACACCGATTCACGGCTTGTGGTCGGGCAAGTGCAGCGGGAATATCAAGTCAAAGATGATTTGCTACTGCAGTACTATCACAAAGTGGTCAAAGCTATGAAAGAATTCGAAGAGGTGATCGTCCATCATATACCTTGGGCGAAGAATGCCAGAGCCGATAGGCTATCCAAGCTGGCGGAGGGAAGAGAGAAGGGTCAGCTGAAGACTATCATCAGGCAAACCCTGATGAAGCCCTCGGCGGGAGAATGCGCAACCGTCGACCGGTCAGCAGATTGGAGAAGTGAGGTTCGGGAACTCTTGAGAAGAAGCGACGCTGGGGAAGAAATGAAGTCGATCGAGCGGCGCCAGGCGCTCCGATTTGTCATAATCGGAGAGGACTTGTACAAACGAGGGTTCACCGCGCCACTTCTCAAATGCCTGTCGAAGGAAGAAGCTGGCTACGTCATGAACGAGGTCCACAATGGCGTTTGCGGGATGCACACCGGCCGAAGAACGATGAAAGCACGAATACTCCGAGCGGGGTATTACTGGCCGACCATGGAACAGGATTGTGAGGTGATAATACGAAAATGTGAAGGTTGTCAAGCCCACAGAAATGATGTCAAGAGAGCTTCGACCGAGCTGCACAGCCTAACGGCCCTATGGCCCTTCGCACAGTGGGGTATGGACATCGTCGAAACATTCCCTATCGGCAGAGCGTAGAAGAAGTTCATACTAGTCGCCATAGATTACTTCACCAAGTGAGTCGAAACAGAGGCCCTGGCCAACATCACCGCTCGGCAGGTTCACTCGTTCGTCTGGCGGAACATTGTTTGTCGTTTTGGCCTGTCTCATACCATCATCACCGACAATGGCTGACAGTTCATCGACAAGAAGTTAAGGGATTTCTATAAGCAAGTAGGAATACGCCACCTAACCAGCTCGGTCGAGCATCCTCAAACCAATGGTCAAGCCGAAGCCATGAACAAGGTCATAGTGGCAAAACTGAAGAAAAGAATGGGAGAAGCTAAGGGAGCATGGTCGACGAACTACCGGAAGTCCTTTGGGCCTATCGGTGCACTCCGCACGGGACGACCGGAGAATCCCCCTTCAATCTAACGTACGGAACGGACGCTATGCTGCCAGTTGAAGTAGGAGAATCGACGCTCTAGAAGGAAATGCAAGACCTCGACGTGAAGTGCGGGCGCATGCGAGAAGAGTTGGACTAGACGACCGAGCGGGGAGAAAGAGCAGTCGTGCGAGCTGAAGCGTGCAAAAGAATGGTGGCAAGAAGGTACAATGCAAAGGTGAAACCGAGGAGCTTCATCCGAGGAGACCTGGTGTGGAGGAAGACCAATGAGGCGCGTAAGAAATCAGCACAATGGAAGCTGGCACCGAACTGGGAAGGCCGTTCCCCGTGATCGAAAGCCTACAGAATGGAGCCTATCGGCTAGAATACATGAGCGGCAAGGAAATACCAAATACATGGAACGCTTCACATTTAAAAATGTATTACAATTGACACCACTATAAATAAAACGAGCGTTTCATGCAACTCCACCTAACTGACCGACGGGGCTCCCTACAGGACCCGAGCAAAAGCCTGACCAGTTAAGGTGCGGGCTTCCACGAGGAAGCCACGCTCGGTCTACACCGATCCAAGCGATCTAACTAACCCTACGGGTAGAGTCAGTGACATGAGCTGTCGGCTACGATCAAGGCACAACGCCAACGATCTAAATTGGTTAAAAAATAAACGCGTAATAAAGTCGGACCGTTCGGGCCGTACGTGCAGTAATTAAACCAAGTCAACAACGCCGAACCAACGAAAGTTAAAGAGAGCTAAGATCAAATAGGTAATCATGGGCCGACCGCCCAATTGGGGTAAACGCGAAATAGTGGTCGATCGCCCTACTTGTTCAAACACGAAACTATTACAAGATGGGCCGACCGCCCCAACGGTCAGGTAAGAAGACGAGGGCCGATAGCCCCGCACGTTAACGCAAAACTATTAAAAGATGGGCCGATCGCCTCGAGTATACGATGCAAGCAACAAAAAGATAGATAAGGCCGATCGCCTGAACAAAAAAGAAAGGTCGGTCGCCAGCAACAACAATAAACAAAGATAAAGCCAACGGATCAAAAGAAAAACCTGCCTTCCATATACATGTAATTGTTCAACAAAAAATGGCTTAATAACCGATCGAGCGCAATCGACCACAAGGCCGATCGAACTCGATCGGTTATATCAAAATATACAAAAAATTAAAGTTAAACAAACTAGGAGTCGGCCGCAGGAGGAACGGAGGTCGAAGCTGCAATGGTTGCTTCATCAAGTGCTTCGTAAACCCTTTCCAGCTTCCCTTCAACCACCCCCAGGTGAACGTCGAACCGATCGGGGGAGCAGCGGTAGAAGAAGACAGCTTGATCAGAAACACGTCTCATATTGAGCAAAGATACTCTTTGGCCTTTTCTGCCAATCCGCAGTCGATCCGACGACGGCTAGGTGCTCCAATGACAAGTCATCGAACGTCTTTGGAGTTTGCGCAGCTCGTCGGTCGCTTCCTTGGCCTTCAGCTGCTCTTCCTTCGCCCGATCGTCGGCAGCCTTGAGGAGACCGACACATTTGGCATGCTCGGCTTTCATAATATTCAGGCGATCAAACTGGGTCTTCAAGTCCGACGCAAAAGCTTTCACCTCTTGAAGCTCCACCTTGGCCGCCGCGAGCTCCTTCTCTAGGCCATCAATCTTGCTTCGATCGGCCCTTGGGAACTTGGTGCAAATTGCGGATAACCTAAGACTCAGCTCCCCAGCCGTCCGCAAAGCCTCCTCCTCAAACACGTCTTTCAACATGTCCTTGACGCGAGGACCCAGGTGGAAGGAGACTTCCTCATCAAGCCAAACCTCACTACCGAGGAAGGCGGTGCCCAGTGACCCGAAAGCCTCGGCCTTCTTACTTCTTTAGGACGAAGGGCCCGCTGGGGAATCGTCCTTCTTCGTCTTCTTCCCCTTATCTGCTGTAGTGGCCGAAACGGTAGTGACGGGGGGGATGACGACAAACCGAGGCCTAGTGACGACACCCGACGCACCGGTCGGTGCATTGGTTGTAGGAGAGGGAGCCGCCGAGGGACCACCTTTGATGCTCTGAAGGGGCACAACTAGGCTTGGAAAAATGGGCCAGACCTAACGGGTCGGCCCGTCAACCCGCTCCAAAAAAGTCAGGCTGGGACAGAAACTATAACCCGTTAGCCCGCTCCAACCCGGCCCACTCAGCCCGCAAGTCCGTCGTGCCAGCCCGTGAATTCAAGCGGGCCAACCCGCAGCCCGTTTACAATTTAAAAAATTGGGCTGCATCAGTGGGCTGCATTTGTTTTGTTTGTCACCAGCAACAACATCATTCTCTCGAAACCCTCTCGAACACTCACACCAACATTCTCGAACTCATACCAACACTCTCGCCTCCCACCACCACCACTGCGAAAAAGTGAACCCGCCAACAACCACCCACTACGAGCAGCGACCACCTGTGAGCAGCGACCACCACTGTGAGAAGCAACCGCCACCGCGAACAACAACAACCATCGCAACACCATGCGACACGACGGAGAGCGAGATCGGAAAAGGAGGCGCGCATCGACAACAACGACCACCTCGACGCAAGGGAGAATAGGATCATGATTGGAGACGCACAACGACAGCAACTACTCTTCCTTTCTTTCTACTTTGAGAACCCTTCTTCCCACTACGAAAGGTTGTTGATTTCTGGTGGTTGAGTTCTTGTTGTGATGTATTGTAGGGTTAGGGTTTCTACCGATTGGGGTTGGGGTTTTCTGAATTGGGGATTTTATAGATCTGAAATTTTGCACATTGAGATTTTTCAGATTGGGGGTTTTACATATTGGGATTTTTACATGTTCTCATCCTTTTTTTGTGAAAATCCTCTGCTCGGTGCACTTCATCTCCATTTTCTATGCGATTGAAAACATGGAAAGAAAAAAAGAATTAAAAATGGTGGGCCGACCCGTTAGCCCGCCAACCCGTCTGGTTGCGGGACGGGTTCTATTATTCAACCCGTTTCCAAGTAGCAGGCCAACCCGGCCCGACCCGTTTTGGACGGGTTAATAACGGATCGGGTCAAAACGGGCCGGGTTGACCCGTTTTGCCATCCCTAGGCACAACCTCTTCCGTTGGATCATCCTCCCTTCGCCGAGTCTTTGCACGGGCCATAAACTAAGCGTTGGAGATCGTCGTCCGGGCCATGATATCTGCAAACAAAACAAAAATTGCATAAGTCAATAGCGACCTCTACAGCGATCGGGAAGATCAGAACAACTAACCATAAACCGCCCTCGGCAAGTCCGGAGAGCGGAGAAATTGGATCAGCGGCCTCGGTGGGATCTTGTCAGGGAGGGTCTTGAGGATGGCAAGGTCGGCCCGCTCGGTGGGGTTAAACGGTCCTCCGTCCAAGGATCGGTTGAAGGAGGCAACACCGTCCAGTAGAGGGGGAACTTCGGCCGATCCTCCTCATCGAAAATATACTTCTTGCCCCGACCGAGAATTGAGAGCTTGAAAAAACCGGTCTTAAAACCCTTTTACGAAGCGAGGTAAAGGGTGAACAAACTCTTGTTCACCCCAAGAAAAGAAACCCAACCTTTAGACGTGGTGGGTCGGGTCTTGTAGAAGTGCAGGAATAGCGGCATGGTCGCGGTCAGACCGGCCGCTCGGTAGAGAACATCGAAAGCCTGCATGGACGCCCAGGCGTTCGGGTGTATCTAGGTCGGAGCACACCTGATCTCCCTTAGCATCGCCATTTGCCAATCGGCGAACGGCACGGTCAGGCCCAAGTTGTGGAACAAACAAGCATAGACATAGAAAAAGTCTAGCTTTGATTTTTCCTTGTCGTGGCATACCCTTTCGTTGCTCGCACAGACCTTCACTCGGAGGAACCCGTCCTCCACTTCGTCGCCAAAGACCTTCGTCCGCTCAACCAGGTCCCCAAGGTCATTCCCCCATCGGAACCTCGTTGCATGCATGCGCGGCTCGTAGGGTGCCCACTCATATCACTGCACCACCGGCAGGTTGGCCTGTTCCCCCTCGTCGGCGACATCGATGCTAATTACATCTCCACTCTCTGTAGGAGCGTTGGCTTGTTCCACCGCTGCATCGACCGGCTCCTCGATCGGACGGCTGTCGTTACTTTGGACAGGAGAATCTGCTGAAGACGATACCCCCCCGAGCGACGTCCCCGCATTCGACGAGCTGAATAGGGCGGAGACCGACCCACCGCCCCCAGACACCTCGATCATCCCATCGGAGGACCGCCTGAATTCGATGCACTAGAAGCCATTATTACCTGTAGAAAGAGAAGGACGACCAATGACTCGGGTAGAAAGAGAGAAGAAAGCGTGAAAATAATGACAACCACACACACCTATTTATAGAAAGGTCTAAGGACACGTGGCAACACCTGGGCCAAACGATCACGCGGAGATCAACGACCTAAACTTCACAACACTTCACATCCCAACTAACAGGCACGATCTACGAAGCTAAGTAACTGTCACGGAACCCCTTCGGCCCATCGGCACAACAGTCTTTGCAAACCTTCTCGCCTCACCTTCACCATCGCTCAAGGCTGGGGGGCTTGTGTACTGTATGTCCCATCGGGCCATCGGCAACGCATAGTCCTCCGGTCCATCGAACAAGGCTGGGAGGGCTTGCCTATAAAACAGGGTCGTCGGTTGAACGACCCCACAGACAAACTGTAAAGTACCATCGGTCGATCGATGCCACAAATAAATCACGCGCGTTACCTCGTAAAAGACCATCGGTCGATCGGACCCATAGACGAATCGCGCTTTGCCTCGTAGAGGACCATCGGTCGATCGGTCCCACAGACGAACCACACGTTACCTCGTAAAAGACCATCGATCGATCGGACCCACAGACGAAACACGCGTTACCTCGTAAAAGACCATCGGTTGATCGGTCCATAGGTCGATCACGCATCAACCCATGGAGATCCATCGGTTGATCAGTCTCATAGGTGATTTGCGTAGTGCCTTACGTATGACCATCGGTCGATCGGACACATAGGTTAATTATTCACTTAAGGTTGTTAAACTCAAAAGATAACCTACCTAGTCAAGCGGCCATCGTTCGATCGGCCAAACGAGGCTAGTCAGCTGGATTAATTAACATTAAACAAGTCAGTAATTTTGATTAAAGGATCATTGGGCCGTGATTAAGGAACCCTAATCATAGGTCCACACCGGAAACTATAAATAGGGTCCAAAGGTAGGTTGGTGAGCATCTATAGTTCGCATTTATTACTGTAGTTATACCTATACACCGATCGGTCCATTGACTGACTTAAGCATCAGAGCCTTTTAGACAGGTACCCCGATCGTCTGTTCAACCAATCGAGCGAGGAGGAAGATTTCTTGGTGAGGAAGCTATCGCAAGTTGTGAAGAGAGGAGACGTAGAGAAGAAAGGAGTAAAATTGAAGTGGTTCTTAGTAGGTGCTTGGTCCCTACACCCGAAACAGTATTATATTTACTCTTTTAAATATAAAGAAGATTAATTTGAAAAAGAAAATATCGAAGAATAATTTTAAATAAAATCTTATAAATATTAAAGATAGCTATTAAACAAAAATTATTAATTTATTATTACCAAATATGCGTTTTCTTCTTTTCTTGGTGAATCGCCATAAAGCATCTCCTGAGCTTGGAAGATAGAAATTAGAATCTTTATTTTTATTTTTGTGATCAAAATAAAATAAAACGATATTAAGATTTTTGTGAACCTTTGAGACAAACTGTGTGATTGAAAATCAAACTAATTACATTCAATTATGTCAAATAGTTGATAATTATTAGTTGAAAGTTATTATATTGTCGAATGATTTAACTTTTAACACCATCATAAAAATTTTAAATATCTTGATGATATTCAGATTGAAAATCTAAGGTCTAGGTTTTATTTCTATTAATTAAATAAAAATTAATTGAAGTATGAATTTATTATACGATGAAAAATTCCTAACTATTCCAGATGGATCTTGTGTACATTTTCGAGGGACTTAGGCAAATAAAGCATATACCAAATTTCCTATTATATACCCTTATTTATTTGTGTATGTATGTTGATATCGTGTAAAAACAAGATACGGTTAATTGCATTACTTACTACTCCATTTTAGTATTTATGAGAATTTTGTTATTAATTTCTTTTAACCATATAATTTTAAAAGTTAAAGGCATTTTGCAAATAATTTAAGAAAGCCAATATGATGATGTAACAAAAGCTGTATTTGATTCTATATTTCTAGGGGTTCAGAATGAATATATGTTTTGTTAGATTTAGAGTTATTTACAACTTTTTTATTAGTTTTTGAAATTAAGACAAATTTTTGGAAATTTTATAAAAGAATTCATCTAGACTAAACTTTACATCTATTAGTTTAATATTTTGTAGTTGGGTATAAATCTAATTTGAGCCATTCTTTAAACTCATATTTGCTTTAGTTTTCAAAACTTTTACAAAGCCTAAACGTACTCTAAACTAAGAAAAAAAAATCATTTGTTAAATTTTAAAGTTTAGGAATTGTTTCTTTATATTTTTTTTTTCTCTTTTTTCCCTTTGTTTTCATTTAGGCTTCTCCTTTCTCCTATGCTTTGCATTTTCTATTCTTCAACGATGAAAAACTAAATCTTCAGGATCACGTCATAGTAAATCCTGAGGATCATGTCATAGAATCAAGATAAAAAAAAGTTGAATTGAGTTTTTGGACCGATTGTTTATCACTTTGACTTTGAGTTTATTCTCCTCTTATCTAATTTCAAATTTTCTCTTTCTGATTGTAAATTGTATTGACAATGTGACAATTGTTCTTTTCTTTCTTGATTTGATGATTAAATAAGAACCGGATCAAATGATATTTTGATTTAACTTGTATAATTTGGATTAATAGTTTCGCGGTTCATAGGTACTATGATTTTAAGCATTGAATTAGGTATTGGATCTAGTCACTATATGACAATGTGACTTTAGGTGATTTGTGTTTTATCCAAGTCCATACACTTACTTTTGCCATACAAAATAGTTCTTCTGGGTCCACTTTATTTTGTTTAAAGATTATTCTATTTTTTTTCTTCCACATTTTCCAAATATTTACTAACAACATTTCTTTCCAAATTTTATTGATTTTCAGTTATATTGATAAGGTGAAAGTGATGAAAATTAACACTTTGTTGGTTGTAGAGATGGCAAATAAATCCGTCTCCGTGGGTATTAACCGAATCTGTCCCCGTTTTGACAGGGAATCCCTGCATTAACTAGGTATGGATATAGGGAATCCCCGACTTTTTCAATTGGGTATGGGAATGGGTATGGGGATGTCATATCCCCGTCATAATACCCGTCCCCGTTAAAATTATTAAAATATTCTCAATTAATTAAATAACCATATATATATATTATTTTTTATTTCTTCTAATTATTTGGTTTGTCATGAAACTCATTCGCATTTCAATTATATTTTTCATCTTGTCATAACCTTTATGTAATTATGTTAAAAAGATGTATATCAATTAAAAAAAAATTTGTCTCGCATTTGAATATTTCTATTATTTTTTAATATTTTTATTTATTGTATATTTTTCTTTCACATGAGAATGTTTAATAGTCTCAATTTAAGTATTTAATAGCACACAAACCTTTCGTTTACTAGGTAATATAAAAAAAATCATTTACTTATTATTCTTATTATTAGTTTTTGTTTCATTTGAAGAACTCTTTTGTTTCACTAAAATAATTTTTGTTATTTCTCAACCACTGAGTATATATGTTGATATTTGAAAAGTTTTCTTAGATCTCTAAGATATATTTTGTTCCTGCAGAGAACAAATAAAATGAGTTACGCACAAGCGTCACCTTACCATGTAGTCCGCTATCTCCTCAGTTGGCCTCTCCCCGGTTGATACATGTCAGCTTGAACCCGGGAGGGGTTACCTACAGAAGAGTCTTCAAAGCTCAAGTAAGTCAAAGCTCTCAGAAGGTCAAATCAGTGATTAATGAATACGTACCTTTAATTACTAGGGTCCACGCGTATTTATAGAGCATTAATGATGTTTGATTACCTCATGGGCCGGTCCTTGACTTGGGCTCTAGCTTGGGCCATGAGTGGGCCTGGGCCCTAACCCAGACCCTTAAGACCTATTGAACGCGGGGGCTTCTATTTTTACTAAGTTTATTGGATTTGTCGGCCTGGACTTTAATCTTATCGGGTCTGCTGGAGTAGCCGGCCTGGACCGACTACCTACCTTGACGGCTTACATTGGTTACATGAGGTGTAGGTTATTCTTCTAGATGTATAGGTTAAAACCGGTACAAGTTAGGCTAAATACTTGGCTGCCTTGATATATGCATTGTTTACTTATTTGGTCGAGTTTAGCTAGGTATGATACATATTTCAATTTATCATACCCTTAATTATACATTTGTTTTCCTTTGTGCGATTTCTTTCAATAGTCTCTTAAATTGTTTGTAAACATTTATTAATTTTTTAATATTTTTATTTCTTGTTTATTTTCATTATGTAGAATACTATTTCAATATATTTTATCTAATTATTTTTTATTTTCTAACTCATTATCAATCATACTGTAATTTTTTTCACTATAATTGTATAAATAAATTTTATTTACTACAATATAAAAATTTAATGTAATTGTCATGAATATTTTTTTATCACCATCCAACATAATTGAAGTTCAAAAAATACAAGATCTATGTTAAAATTTTATTATTATTATTATTATTTGTTCTTTGTATCATTTTGATCAAGTAATGCATTATAATTTTTATTAGTGTATAAAAAAGAGATTCATTAGAATTTAAAAGATTGAAGTAAACAAATATTTAAAATATATTTTAATTTGAATATTTGTTTTGCTTTTATATTTTTTAAAAAATACTTTAAACTTTATCAACTAGGTTTCATTAATGTATACAAATTTAATAAATGTGTTGGTTCTCATGAAATTTTATTTGGTATTATAATCTAAAATATAAACAATTATAATTTATTTCAAAATTTTATTATAATTATTATTATTTGTTCTTTGTATCATTTTGATCAAATGATGTATTATAACTTTTATTAGTGTATAAAAAAGAGATTCATTAGAATTTAAAAGATTGAAGTAAACAAACATTTAAAATATATTTTAATTTGAATATTTTTTTTTATATTTTTTAAAAAATATTTTTAAATCTTATCAACTAGGTTTCATTAATGTTTGTAAATTTAATAAATGTGTTTGTTCTCATGAAATTTTATTTGGTATTATAATCTAAAATATAAACAATTATAATTTATTTTAAACTTTTATTATGATTATTATTTGTTCATTGTATCATTTTGATCAAATGATGTATTATAACTTTTATTAGTGTATAAAAAAGAGATTTATTAGAATTTAAAATATTGAAGTAAACAAACATTTAAAATATATTTTAATTTGTATATTTGTTTTTCTTTTATATTTTTTTAAAAATATTTTTAAATTTTATGAACTATGTTTCATTAATATTTGCAAATTTAATAATTGTTTTGGTTCTCATGAAATTTTATTTGATATTATAATCTAAAATATAAACAATTATAATTTATTTTAAAGTATTTGATATCGAAGAAACAACCATTATTCTAATATTGAATATTTGATAATATTATGTTTCCTTTATCATAACTTTTTTATTATTTTATAAAAATTAATTAAAATTAATATTGAAGTAGTAAGAAAATGGGTATGGGTATGGATACGAGATTATACCCGTTACCTAGTGGGGATGGGGATCGGACAAAATTTTAATACCTGTTGGGTTTGGATATGGGAATGGGGATGAATTTTTTTTACGGGGATGGGTATGGGATAACGAAACTCGTGCCCGTCCCGCCCCGTTGCCATCCCTAGTTGGTTGTGATGCATCGTAGTTACTCCTACTAACCTATCACACATCTCTCACACAAGTTTGGTTATTCTACACTCAAAGAAGAGATGTTTGACATTTTCATGTCTTTCTGCATACAATTCGCAATAGATGTTGCTTAACTGTATGTCCTTGCTTACTAGCTTTCCTTTATTGTCACCATAATATTTGTACCTTTGGAACAACTTTTAAGCTCTATAGGGATTTAAAAGAACAATTGTCTTCTCTACCAAGATTACCTTGCAAAATATTGTATGCGGACCTTACCGTAAATACACCTTCTTCTTCCCCAACCACACCCAAGTGTCCTCATAATTTGTGTTAAAAGTGTGGTTTGTTTATGGGTTGCATTAAAACTTGTTAGGTTGTTTCCCACTGAAGTCTGACTCTTCTCCATGTTAATTTCCATACCCATATGTTATGTTCACGTTCCCCTAACTCAATTATGGTTCTATCTTTATAGTTTGAAATTGCAAACAACCTAGGAAACCTAATGTTAAGTGGTGTTTCTCCTACCCATTTGTCTGTTGACATGAGAAGCCAAGGTGATTTGCTTCTTGAAGATTTGGTGAAGATTAAATGAAGCACTTTAGAACTATCTTGAAGCCATTACCATTGGAATGAAGCCTACATTGATGAAGGGAAGGAGATTTGATGATAACCATGTTGATCAAGGCTGGAATGTGTGCTCTCCAACTAGTTACATCATTTAGAAAGTGTATTTTAAGGTTGTAATTCATGTTGTAGACCTTATAGTATTAATTAGATGTTTTTGGTCTTAGATGTGTCTTTTAATCTATTGAATGGTTTTTCAACAGGTTAAAATGTCTCTTTTAATCTGTTGAATGGTTTTTTAACAAGTTAAAAGGTTAGCTGCAGTAGTCTTAAACTGCAACAAATTCAATCAGTTGATTTAGTTTTTAATCGACTGATTTCACTTAAGTAAAGTGAAATCAACCTGTTGAATTTCGTAACAGTTTGACTATAAAAACTGTGATTTTTGAAAGAGAGGTTTTTCTATCATTTTAGAGCGCGATTTTGTTCTGAAAACTGGTGGAAACTCTCTCTTTCGTGATCATACAGTTTGCAGCAGTTGAAGATTGATCTTGGATCGATTCTTGGAGCTTTTGGCTAGGTTTGAAGCTTGGAGAAAGTGGTTTGTGGTAGGCTGGGTTGTGCTACCACTGAGGTTTGATCTTTCTTAAGATTTGTGTGTGTGCCTGGTGGTTTTCCAGGTCTCCAAGAGGGTTCTTGCTGTGCTGGTGTGATTCTTGTGTGATTCAATAGTCTTTTGTGGTGTTTTTGCATATTTTAGAAGTGTAAGGGTGGATACTTTGTAAATCTTTTGAAATAGTGCAAAGTCAAGCACAGGTTGCCTTGACAAATTGGATGTAGCTCAGGTTTGAGTGAACTAGTATAAAAATATCGTGGTGTCCTCTCTTCTCTAACTTTTCTCTCTTGCATTTTCATTTTAAAGTTTAAAGAACTTGTGCTTTAATCATATTTTTCATGTTATTGCATGTTTTCATACCATTTGCAACATTGAACATGTTTACATAATCATTTGGAACCTGTCTTGATGAATCTTGTGCATTGTTTCTGGTTTAAAACACAAATCTGCATTTCTGCATTTTCCCAGTATTTCAGTCGATTGTTTCCCTGTTTCAATCGGTTAATTATACCAGAACAAAATCTGTTTAGTAAAATCAATCGATTAACTCTGTTTTTGATCGATTAAAAGTGTACAGTTCAATACTGTTTGCATCCTAACTTGGTGATCTAATTGATTCCATTAAAGATGGTTTTTAGCTTGCAAAGATAGCCTAAATTTTTAACTGGCCAATTCACCCCCCCTTCTAGGCATTTCAACCATTTCAAAACTAACAATTGGTATCTAGAGCTAGGTACTTGAAATTTGACCAAGTAAGGTCCTAAATCTTTTTTGAACTACTTGAAATGGCTAAAAACAAGTTACCCTTTGCTAAAGGTGCCTCAATTCATAGACCCCCTATGTTTAGTGGAATTAGTTACCAATTTTGGAAAATTAGGATGAAAATCTTTATTGAATCAATATATCAAGGGATATAGGATGCAATAATAAATGGACCATATACTCCTAAGCATACTGTTGAAAATGTGCAGGTTGATAAGCCATGGACTCAATGGAATGAGGAAGAAAGGAGGAGATCCCAATATGATTGCAATGCAAAGAATATCCTCACTTCATCTCTCAACATGGATGAGTTTTTTCGTGTTTCACAATGCAAGAGTGCCAAGGAAATGTGAGAGGTTCTTGAAGTGACTCATGAAGGAACTAATGATGTTAAGAGAGCAAGGAAGCATGCATTGATTCAAGAGTATGAGCTATTCAAGATGAAACAAGGAGAATCTATAGGGGATGTGCAAAAGAGATTCACTCATATAGTCAACCATCTCATAGGTTTGGTTAAGGAATTTGACAAAGAAGAGTTAAACATCAAGGTGTTAAAATGTCTTGATAATCTTGGCAACCAAAGGTCACGACCATCTCAGAAACAAAAGATCTATCCACTTTGACTACAGCTGCATTGTTTGGTAAGCTTAGGGAGCATGAGATTGTGATGCAAAGGCTTAATGAGCTTGAGTCAAGTGAGATAAAGGTAAGGAACATAGCCTTGAAGTCTAGCACCAAGAAGAATGAGGAACCCGAGGATGAGGTGGCTGAAGTAAGTGAAAGTGAGAACTTGAATCTCCTTGTCAAGAGGTTTGGTAAGTATCTCAAAAGGAAAGGTATCAAAGGTAATCCCAAGAGGTATACTTCCAAACACAATGAATCAAACTTTTCTAATTTTACATGTTATAACTGTGGAAAACATGGACATATCGAAATTAAATGTCCAAATGCTAACAAAGAAAAGGAGAAGAGTGTTGATAGGAAAAAGGAGAAGAAGCCAAAGGAGAAACGTGCATACATTGTATGGGAGGACAATGATGATTCAACTGCAAGTAGCTCCTCACAAGATGAGAGTGAAGAAGCCAACTTGTGCCTCATGGCTGGTTATGAATCATCTTCCTCAAGCCAAGTAAGTTCTCTAGACATAAATGACTATAATCAATTGTTGCATGATTTTGAAGAATTGCATAATGAAGCAAACAAGATTTCTGCATTAAACAATCGGTTGAAAGGCTTAAACAACTGGCTAGAAAATGGAGTTAGCCAACTAGAAAAAGAAACAGTTGATTTAAAAACTGATTTTGAGCATTTAGAAATGATTTATAGTAATTCAACTGACTGTTTTAGAAATCAACCGGCTGAAATACCCTGTGAAAACTGCACAGTTTTGAAAAATCAAGTGAAATACCTTATAAAGACCTGTGCAAGGTTCACAAGAGGGGAAGCAAACTTAGGGTTGTTCTTGGTTCTCAAAACTGTGTGTTTGGCAAAGCTGGACTTGGTTTCAATCCTTCTTTTCAAAGGAAAACCAAGGAGTTCTCTAGTTTCTTTTCAAAAAGTATGCCAAGTGACATGCCATTAATTTCATGCAACTACTGTAAGCAAAGAGGTCATGTTATTAAGAACTGTCATGCTAGAAAATATGATGTTCCTAAAGGGATTATGAAATGGATCCCAAACGGATCTAGAAAGGCATAACCATGATGGACCCAACCTATCAAAGGGTACCAAGTAATCCAAATCTGTTTTGCAGGTCATAAAAGGTGATAAGAAAGATTTGTGGTACCTTGATAGTGGTTGTTCGAGACATATGATAGGAGATAAGACCAAATTTGCTAAGTTAGAGTTGAAGGAGGAAGGGTTTGTAACCTATGGAGACAACAACAAAGGAAGAATCCTTGGAAATGGAGTCATAGACAATGGATCCTCTTTCAACATCAAGAATGTGATGTTGGTAGAAGGACTCAAACACAATTTGATAAGTATAAGTCAACTATGTGATAAAGGTTTTAAAGTCATGTTTGAACCAAATAGTTGTTTGATATATGATGCACATGGTAGTATTGTTTTGATAGGCAAAAGAGTCAATAATATATATCTACTTGACCTGCATCATGCATCATTTAGCATCCATTGTTTGTTACAAAAGAGGATGATACTTGGTTATGGCATAGAAGACTTTGTCACATACACATGCAGCATTTCCATCGGCTGAATCGAAAATAGTTGGTTGAAGGATTACCAAAACTCAAGTTTGAGAAAGATAGAGTGTGTGAAGCATGTCAAAAAGGAAAACAAACTAAGGTCTCTTTTAAATCCAAAAATGTTGTTTCAACTGAAAGACCTTTAGAGATGCTTCACATGGATCTATTTGGTCCATCTCGAACCA
>Ga0214544_1002730_pt1 | contig 36909 bp, 15 predicted proteins | sample CNSS3metaG_FD_160074 | JGI IMG/M metagenome (GOLD analysis project Ga0214544, IMG submission 160074) | Root nodule microbial communities from cowpea collected in UCLA plant growth center, Los Angeles, California, USA - CNSS3 | ecosystem: Host-associated > Plants > Roots > Nodule | place: USA...
CTTTTTGTTACTTTGGTTATACACTTTTTTACTCTCTTTTAATTGTTTGGCTTGTTCTTTAAGGTTTAAGCAGATCTTCAAGGTACTTTTCCTTTTATCATAATCTTAATTATACATTTTTTTTTTCCGTTATGTTATGTTCAAATGGATATTCTCAAATTTGGGTCACACATTTAATTATCTTTACTCCTTTATGATAATGAATCTGATGAAGAAGGTACATTATATTATAGTAATTAAAATTTTCAATTTCAATTATTATATCATATCTAATTTTTCATTTTTTTTCTATGTGTAGGTGGATCGAATGCAAATGAAACCACTGATCATTTGTAAAATTAATAAATATTTTGGTTATTATAAAATTTTAGTAATGTGTAATTTTTTAGCTTTTATATAATTATTTGAATTTTATTTAGTTGTTATTTGATACTTTAATTTGAGATTTATACTATTATAATATTTTTCTTAATATTTGACATCATGAAAATCAAAAAGAAGAGTATGTTATTTTAATATTGAATATTTTGATAGTATCATGATTCCGTTGGTGTGATTTTTAAATTTTTTTTATAAAAAATATTTAATTGATATATGGAACATTAAAAAAATGGGTATGGGTATGGGTATAAGAAAATACCGTTACCCGGTGGGGATGAGGATGGGTCAAAAGTTGTATACTCGTTGGGTTTGGGGATGGGGATGGGGATGAATTTTTATTATGGGAATGGGGATGGGATCATGATACCCGTACCCGCCCCGCCCCGTTGCCATCCCTAGTAATGTCACTAGTATCTAAAGTAAGGATAATGATATTTTGATTTATTTTTTGATCTATTTTTAATCCACCGTTTTGATCACTCTTCAATTATCTAATATAAATTTTTGATTGGTGTGATATGATAATTAAAGGATGATTAAAGTAGTGAGTTAAAAATGAGTCAAAATATCATTATCCCTAAAGTAAATAAACAAGAATGATATTAAAGAGGATCTATTTAAGAGGATCGATAAAAAATAATTTTCAAATAGAACATCAAATATAATTTTGATACATGTGTTGTACATACTAATCAAGGTATAAAATATACGTATTTTGACACCAAGTAGGATCTTTAAGAATAGTAAAAATATGTAAATCTCACACGTTTAAGATAATAATTTAAGTGTAACCAAAAGATACATTAATTAACTAGTCATTATTGAGGAAAGAGGCATTGGTCATCCTCTATTTTTTAATCTAAATTCACTAATACACACTTGATTATTATTATTATTATTATTATTATTTAATTCAAAAGGATTAACTAGATATAAAATCGAAAAAAGTAACCCTAACAAAACTAATGGTTGGTTCTACTCCAACCTTCGTTAATGTTTTCGTTTGTCATTGGTTGAGAGCACATATCGCCACAAAGTGCAAACCTTTCATTTTTACTGTTTGTCCCCGTCACAACACAACAACATGCTTTCATCTCATCAATGTCTAATGTAACACAATCTAACCTAATTAATCCTTTTTCTGAATTCCATTATGGATTTCATCCATCTGCATCACTTAACATTCTGAAACATACAAACAAATAAAACACGTTTTATTATTCAACAAGGGCCTCTCAGTTTCCCAATCATCAAGTTGCATCATTCTCTTTTGTCTTTTATTGTCTTTCATGGCCAAGCAAACGCTAGCACAGTGTTTATGGTATTCATGTCTCTTCTTCCTCCTCCTAAATGTTGCCCTAAAAGCATGCAAAATTAATATCCATTTTTGTTTATAATTTCTGTTATGAGATGTGACATGCATGAATTTACAGGGACCAGGATCAAGACAATGCGAATAAATCGAAAAAGGTTTCAGATTGGGATGCTTTAAATCATAAACCTGAAAAAAAACATTTCTCTTGCTCATCTTCTGCTCATGGTTCTTTTCAATTCCTAACCTTTCATCCCAATTGGAAAGACACTCAAGGCTTCTTTTGCTTTTACATGTTCATGATTTTCATTTTTATGTTCCCAGACTTGAGGCATTTGGAATTGGAGAAAGAGAAAGAGAATGTGGCATCACCAAGAGGAGTTTTAGAAGCATGCATGAAAGACTTTGACTCTCGAATATTAGCTAAACCGGAAAAAAGTTGTTCAAGCACAAGGGCACACTCTAACTGGACCAATTTTTTCAAACTTTTCAAGAAAAAATCTTTCAAGCGGCTAGGGACCCTCTCCAATATCAGTGTTCCAAGGATACCAAAATGGAAAAGCAGAAGTACAAGAGAAAATCACGTTTTAAGCAAGCTCTGTAATAACTTCAACTCTTCTTGGGTCACTTTTAACCTTTCTGAGCTCAGAAAAGCGACCAACAATTTTGACAGTGGTATGAAATGAAACCTCACCCTAATCAGCTCAAAATTAGATTCTGATATATACTCATTTTTTACTCTTTTACGCGTAGAAAATATAATTGGAAGAGGTGGTTTTGCTGAAGTTTACAAGGGGTGTCTCGAAGATGGACAATTAATAGCTGTGAAGAAATTGAATAAAGGAACCACAGAAGAAAAAACTGCGGGCTTTCTATCTGAGATAGGTGTAATTGCTCACGTTGATCATCCTAATACTGCCAAGCTTGTTGGATGTTGTGTGGAAGGAGAAATGCATCTTGTCTTTGAACTATCTAAACTAGGAAGTTTAGGAACTCTTCTTCATGGTTTGTACCCAGTTTCATGTTTTTTTTTGCGTACCTGTGATAATTTTGTTCAAATATTATACAATGAACAAGTAAAAAAAATCGTGAGAACACTGAAGTTGTCATAACGATTTCTATACAAACTCAAGTCATGATGACGACTTTGTATATTAAGATGAAGTCGTCATGACTCTTAACTAGTAATAACTTTTTTATTTGTCTATATTTTCGTAATATTTGAGCAAATATGCTTTAAAAAACCTAGTTTGATTGCAGTATCCTCGTACCTGAGAGTTGCTACTACGTAATTTCATGTTTATTCTGTCATTGTGCATTCCAGGTTCAGATAAAAGCAAACTAGATTGGAGTAAAAGGTATAAAATTGCTCTGGGAATAGCTGATGGTCTCCTCTATCTGCATGAGAGTTGTCACAGACGAATCATTCACAGAGATATTAAGGCAGAGAATATTCTAGTCACAGAGAATTTTGAGCCACAGGTTTGCACTAAACTTCATTTGAATTTGTTGCAACTTTTGATACATGTAACATGATCCACAAATGTGTTATGAGTTTGCACTTAATTATATACTATAAATTATTTTTAGTTTACGTGAGATATCCAACAATTTTTATAAATTGTGTGTAGCAGCACAAGCTTAGTCATTAGTTTTAACAATTTTATCTTACGTTTTGCAGTTATAATCAACTTATGTTGTTTTCCTATGTCTGGGCAAAGTTAAGTTTTATATTCTATTGTTCATGAGCATATCTCTTTTGCTGTATGATCACTAATTAAGCAACAATATATTATTTACTATTATCCTTATTATCTTTTTTTCTTTCAAATTTTGACAAAGATAATATATTAACAGAGTTTTCATGTCATGTGTTCTGTTTTAATTGTTAAATGTTCCCTTTCATGACTTGTTGATACATTTTATGCTATGCTATTAAAATAGATAATCAACAACAGTTTTTAAGGTTGTATATATTCCTTTTTTTTTATATATATATCACTTCCTTGATAATTTAATTGTTTTCTAGATATGTGATTTTGGGCTTGCAAAGTGGTTACCTGAACAGTGGACTCACTATAATGTATCAAAATTTGAAGGCACATTTGGGTATGTAAATAAAAAAGATTACTAATGGTAGATTTCTTTAAGCATGCATTTCCATTTTTCAATTCAAAAATATGTGTAATCTGATTTTTGTAAAACGGTGAAAGCAAACTGTTGTTTTACTAGTTTTTGTTTCCGTTGTGTACAGTACAAAATGTTTAAAAGCAAAACTAGAATGAGATAGTTTTATGAAAAGAAAATGATATTTTAACAGTTAATTTTTTTATAAGAGTTTAAATTCTAATGATGATTTAATAAATTTCCCTAATGAATCACTTGACAGTTATTTTGCTCCTGAATACTTCATGCACGGAATAGTAGATGAAAAAACTGATGTTTATTCATTTGGGGTCCTGCTTTTGGAGATCATAACCGGGCGCCATGCGGTGAATGATCAGCAGCAAAATATTTTGTCATGGGTAAATATTTTCATAAAAGCGATATATATTATAGACTGAATTAACCTTCAAATTCTCAATGCGTGTATTTTTAATTAATTTTTTTATTTATTGAATAAATAAATCTATTATTGTGTAGCTGCATGCATGCACGTGAGAGAGCATGAGCTTAATGTTGTGATTTGTATGATATAGGCAAAACCTTTGCTTGATGGCAATCATATGAAGGAGCTTATGGATCCTTCACTTGGTGATGATTACGATAAAGCACAGTTGGGTTGTGTAACTGTAACTGCATCATTATGTATTCAACAAAGTCCTATTTTACGCCCCAGAATGAGGCAGGCAAGTAGTGAAAATTAAGAAAGATGGTGAAAATTAAGAAAGATGATATATAGTTTTTGTTTATGGATATGCAGATTGTGACACTACTAAGAGGGGATCAACACGTTAAGAAAACACGAGCGAGTGGAAGGAGACTTCTGGAAAGAACGTACTCGGAAGAACTCTTGGATGTGCAAGAATACAACTCAACAAAATATCTAAGAGATCTCAAGCGGCATCAAGAAATTGCATTGGGTCTCCACACCTGAACACGTTCTTAGTTTTTAGATGTATAAAATTCTCATCAAGTCTATGTAAATGAATCCCGTTAACATACAATCAAAATGATTAAATATGTTATGTGAACATCAAAATTATAACTCCTCTTTGTTCCAATATAATAATGACGTATTAACTATATTAAAAGTATAGATTAAAGAAAATTTATCAAATATAAATATATAATAATTTGGTGGTCGTAAGGTAGTAGTGGTGGTTTTAGTTTTATGGTGGTAATGACAGCAAGAGTGATGGTGGTAGTGGTGATGGTAGTTGCAGTGCCAGTAGTGGTGGTGCCAAGAGTGGTAAAGGATCATGAAATGATAGAAAATGAGAATAAATTGAACAAATTTAATTAAAATAAAGACTTATTTGAATAAAACATAGTCACATTATGTGAACAGTGTCAACCTGTACAAATATACCGATGTCAATTTAAACGACATCAATGAAAATAACAAAATTGAACAAAAAAATTACCAAATTAAACAATCTAGACCAAAAGAGGGACTAAAATAGTATTTAAACCTTAAACATAATTATAATTATTTAAATTTAAATTTTGAAATATTTGTCAATTGTATAACTGTTGGAAAAAAAAACATCATCAATTAAGAATATTATCGCATTTACCCTTAATAATCACCCTATATTAACAAAGAAATAAGATAAAATCAAAGAATAAAACTAGAGAAAAAACATTATAGTTGTTTAGTGACAACTAGAGAATAATTTTATGTGGAAATTTGTATAAAACAGAGACTACCTCTCATGCACTCTGACCTTAAATACACCTACACTTCAAAGCAAGAATTTAACCTAAATCTCACAACATTCTACTACAAGAATATAAGAGAAATCAAATATGAACAGCTTAAAATATATTTGACTAGGACAAGAAACATCATAGATTTATAGCCTATTATATAGTCACCAACACTTACTCCTTAACTCATATGAGATAATGTGGAATTTTGAAATTTTCCAAGACATATTATTTTCATTAACAATGACAATATAAATTCAATATTGTAAACAAGTTTTGTCTATTAATATTATTAATTCACTACAATAAAATTATTAAATAATAATCAAATTTAAAGAAAAATAATAATTAACTATTATAGTAACTAATTTAGATATCAATTTATAAACTAAAAATATTAGTATGTAAAATAGTCTCTATTATGATACAAAATCATAGTTAGTTTGTGAATTAGAGTATAAATTGGTCTCTAAATTAATGTATATAGTAACTAATTATTTAGAATTAGAGACCAATTTAAACATTAATTTTTGGTAGAGACCAATTTAGATTTCATTATAATTTTATATTAATAATAGAGACTATTTTAAATAAAAAATAATAATTTATAAATTGATAATTAAATTTAATTAATTATTTTTAATTTCTAAAATTGATCATTATTTAATGATTTTATTGTATGATTAATAAATTTTATTTAATGTCAATTCATGACTTACTATTGTGTTTTAATTTTTTTAAGGATTACCTTTTAAAGCTATTATATAACTAAAAAAAAACATATCGTTAACTATTGTAATTTGTTTCAAACTTTACAACATATTATTATAAAGATTATCTCTACACACAATATTTACTGTTTTTTAAGAATTGTATTATTTATACGTGTTGATAATTTTGTAATATTTTTGGTGTTAGGGATTATTTGTCATTATAGTAAGTTAATTAATTCAGGAAGACAATCTTATCAATAATATCATTGTGAAATCTTCGGTTATTTTTGTATTATATATAAGGTATTGATTTTATTGTTATCATGATAACAATAAAAAAGTTACGTATATCTATTAATAATTTTTCTATTCCTAATGATTTGTTGAAATAAAATATTGTGAATTATATAAAAATTAATTACATATTTATAAAATTATTATTTTTATAAATTATATTAAAATAATTAATCCAAATCAAGTTTATTTCTATTGCATTCTTGTTTCTTTACCAAAAGTTCTGTGAATGATTTTTAAATTTAAAATAAAATAGAGTATTTATTAATTTATATTATTTTGTATGACTTTTTTAATAACATTATTTTGCGGGTATATAATTGTGGGTCAACTAGGTAATTTTGTTGAATGGTTTGAATTTGAGAAACGCTGTCTTTGACTTGATGCGTTATGCCTCAAATCTGATTCATGAGTGAATTTTGATCATTACTAGTGATCAGTAAATTAGAAATTGATGATTTACGTGATTAGTGTGAATGTATAAAAGGTATGTAAATGATTAATTGTTGTTAATAGTAAAAATGTTGACTTTTAATTAAATGTTAGATTTAGTTTTTTAATTAAGTTGATAAATTAGGAGCCGTGAAATTTTGGTTTGATTTCAATAATGTTACGGATAGAGAAAATTTCTAACTTATTTATTGTACCCTGCAATTGAGATTGAGTAGTTTTTAATTAATTTACAAGTAATGTTTTAAACCGATTTATCGTACAATGTATTAAATTTGAGTCGTGTGACATATATAAGATAAATAGTAAGATAAATAGATTTTAAAATATTGATACATAGTATATCAAGAGCCAAATAATATATTCAAAATTTATAAATTTAATAAATGTAATTAATAAAATAAAAATAATTGAAAATTGCTTTCCTCTTATATTTTGAAAAGAATAATTTACTTTTAATTTAATTCTCATAAATATACTTATTTAAAAAAAATCAAGATTAAAAAACAAACTATCACAATATAATTAAATATTAAAAAACGTAATTATAAAAAAATATAATAATTAAATCACAATTAAAATCTGATATTATGAAAAAATATATAATAGTTAATTTTTTTTCTTTTAGGTTGATAAAAAAATCACTGTACAAAATACTCATGATGTAAAAGTATACAAAATCATAATATTTTAATATTAAATGGGATAAGAGAAACTTAACTTCTTGTTTCTTTAAAATAAAACAAAACATTTGATAAATAAAAATATAAATAATGAGTCTATTTTTAACTTTGTTTTTTCTATTTAGGAAAAAAAGTTATATAAAAGAATGAAAGATGAGCAGAAAAAAAGTAAATCAAAAGACAAATAAATAAAAAAATATGTTAATGAGTTTTTATTTGTTATTATATTTAATTGTATGTTTTATTGTTTATTAACAATAAATGACGTATTTTCTAAAAAAATTAAAAATTTATTGAATTTAATTTTTAGAAATTCTTATTATACATATCAAAAAAATATAAATTTGGTAGCATGACATTTTAAAGTTTGGAAACACAACATCTTCGGACCTCTAAAAAGTTCGCGCAAATTTTGTATTCAGATAATTAATTGTGTAATTTTAACATATTATTGTTCAAGTAATTATTCTCATTAAAATTGTGAGTTTTTATTTAAGAGATTTCATGTGTATATTTTAATACAAGATCTAATATAAATTGTTATATTTATTAGTCATCTTTATATAACAAATGTTAACATTTAAAGTTATACTTGTGTAAAAGTTGAATTGTTCGTATTTATCTGGGTACCCATGTTTCCAAATTCTACACATGACCCTAAACAAAACTGGTTAAAAAAAAAAGATTCCCGAGGTGGATTTACATGCACTCTAACTCTACCTACAATTACGACTCAATTATTATTGTCACTTTCTTGGTAAACAAGTTGATGTTGGAAGGGAAATAAAAATTATTTTAATTAGGTTCGCATCTAGTTTAAGATATTCCCACGCCTTGTCCCTTTGGTAATCAACATGCCGTGTGGACTCTATTTTTTACGACAAATTATACTTCTTAAATCAATTTATAAAATTACACGAAAATCTACCAAGAGAAATAATCAATATGACAAAAAAAATAAATATAATTTGTTGTTAGAGTTTTTCTTTTCATAAGAATATTATATAATTCTATTTTAATTCCTCAAGGCACCCCTACATACTTGCGTATTGGAATTCTCCCCTAAACTTGCTCGTAACTCGATAACGCCCCAATCTTATACTATCAAAATACTACACGCACGAAACACACGAGTTCAGCATGGTAATGTCCAATTTGCCCCTCACACTCATCCACCAATAATTTGCTTCCAAGCATTCAATTACCAACCAAACCGTCCTTCCCATCCACCGACCAAAACCCTTCATTTGCCTTGGCAAAATAAATGTAAATGTAAATATAAAATAATAAATATATAATATAATAATAATAATATTTTATAACTGTTATCATGAGTTGAAAAAAGGAGGGGAAAAGAAGAGACGCAGGGGTGGATGGTAATTTGGAGCGAAGTTGAAGTTTGAAAGCATAAGAAAGGGACGTAACGGGGATTTTGGAAAATGTCGTGGGAGCGAAGTGGCAATAGTGAAATAAGAGTTGAGATTAGCACCAAGTAGAAGCGGAGTAGCGCTGAGTCTAAACTCGAAACGGAAGAGAGAGAGAGAGAGAGAGAGAAGAGGAACCGTCTTCGTTAAGGTCAAATTTCCTCAACCTCCAACTAACACGTAACGCCGGAGTTCTCCGCCGCCGCGCACGGCGAATCCCGACGCCTCTCAATTTATGCTATATTCGATCGCCTGCGTTCCGCGACTCTCGTCGACGGAATTCCCGGTGACTCACCGGTGGCCCGTGGAAAGTAGTTTATTTCCTTATCATGAAGAATCAGTCCAAGGACAACGGTGGCAGCAAGAGCAGCAATGGATTTGTTCCTTCTTCCTTCAAGTTCATATCGTCTTGCATTAAGACGGCGTCCTCCGGCGTACGTTCCGCCGGCGCCTCCGTCGCTGCCTCCATATCCGGCGAAGGACACGACCGCAAAGACCAGGTAGCATTTTTGCGTGAGTGCTACTCTTCGAAACTTGTCAGTTGGCGTTGCCTTCTGAAATTGCGATTTGTGAATGCTGTTGAAAACTGACAAGTCAAACATGCTTGAGTTCTGAACTTTGTTCATTGAGGAAAATTTAGTGCGGCAAAAACTTGCCTATGTTGTGTTGTCTTTATGGATATGCTCTTTTTTGGTTGAAACACTCTCTCCAGTCTTAGGAATGAATTGTTTATTGTTATTTCATGTGTTTTGTCTCTAACATTGGTATTTCATTTATTCTGGATTATTGAATGAAGCTAAGAGCGTAATCCACATGGATATTTCTATGCTACTCCATTTCCAATAGTTTTCTTTTTGTCCTTTGGTTTTGTACGGAGAGGCATTGAATATTCTGATTAACAATAGCAATTTCTCTAACTCCAAAAAAAAAAAAATTGTAAGAGATGTTATTTTGTTTTTTTGGTTTTTGTTTTCATGATTGCTGAACATGATTGATTTGAGATTGGTTTGTTCGATGATAATGGAGTAGTTAAACAACTTCTAACGGACGGGCCTTATAATTGCGGATAGGGAAAAACTGTGATATATGTTTGTGCTGGTTATTAGAAACATTCACTGTATTCTGGCACTACTGAGTAATTTACGGATCCCAATTGTAGTGATGAAATTATAGTTTGATCACCACTGCCATGTGGCGAAATTCGCAATTGCTCTCTGGCTGTAAACTTATTACTTATGGATGGAGTCAGAAATATTTACGTCTTTATTTGTGAAACAGGTGCTTTGGGCTTGCTTTGACAGGCTAGAACTAAGTCCGTCTTCTTTCAAGCATGTCCTCTTACTTGGTTATTCCAATGGCTTTCAAGTTCTTGACGTGGAAGATGCCTCTAGTGTCAGGGAACTTGTGTCTAGACGTGATGATCCAGTTTCCTTTTTACAGATGCACCCTGTCCCTGCAAAATCAGAAGGTTGTGAAGGATTTGGAGCATCGCACCCTTTACTGTTGGTTGTTGCATGTGATAAATCAAAGATCCCCGGTAAAATGCTAAATGTAAGAGATGGCCATAATGAAGCTCAAGCGGAAAATATTGTTAGCTCAGCTACAGCAGTTCGGTTTTACTCATTAAGGTCCCATACCTACGTTCACGCACTGAGATTTCGTTCAACTGTATACATGGTTAGGTGCAGTCCTCGAATAGTGGCTGTTGGTCTAGCTACACAAGTAAGTTTTTTGACAGTACTTTCAATTTGTTTGTAGCACTTATATTGTTAGTTCTGCAAAAATACACGTTACTTTGTTGAGGAAGTTTAGTATATCGTTGTTTTGGTAGATTATGGAAAGGTCTTATCAATTTCCTTGGGCATATTGCAACTTTGCAGGTTAATTATAGATTATCCTGTCACCTAATGGATCGATTATGTTATGCATACTATTTATCCATTTCATCGTAATACAGCAACCTAGTTTGCTAATGCCATAGGTAAAATCTGCCTGATTTGTTTCCTTCATTTATCCTTTGCTCGCAGATATATTGTTTTGACGCTCTTACACTTGAGAATAAATTCAGTGTTCTCACTTACCCCGTACCTCAGTTGGGAGGACAAGGAATGATTGGGGTTAATGTTGGCTACGGTCCTATGGCTGTAGGTCCCCGGTGGTTAGCTTATGCCTCAAACAGTCCATTGTTGTCAAACACTGGTCGCTTGAGTCCTCAGAGTCTTACTCCTCCTGCTGGCAGCCCATCAACATCACCCAGCAGTGGAAACCTGGTAGCTCGATATGCCATGGAATCTAGCAAGCATTTGGCGGCAGGGCTGATCAATCTTAGTGATATGGGATACAAAACATTGTCTAAATACTATCAAGATCTAATACCTGATGGATCTAGCTCTCCTGTATCATCAAGCTCAAGTTGGAAAGTTAGTCGATTTGCATCAAATTCTACAGAAACAGATACAGCTGGGATGGTGAGTATGATTTTATTGACAACTTAACACGTTATAGTATGATTTTATTTTGCAATGTTCTGGACCCTGACTAGATATTTTCTTTCTTAAAGTAATATTGGCATCTGTATTACAATTTGCATGAGATCATCTATTGGTTCAGCTTAGCCATAGAAGAAGAATTTTATAAGGTAGTTAATAGCCCTGAGTATTTTGCTGTAGTCTTTTCTCATTTCTTGCCCTTCTTTTAATCATTGTTTTATGTCAGTTGAAACAGGAAAGTAACCATTCTATATACTTGTTGACTAGTATTTCTCATCCATTGCAGGTTGTTGTCAAGGACTTTGTTTCTAGAGCTATTGTGGCACAATTTAGGGCTCATACTAGTCCAATATCTGCATTATGTTTTGACCCAAGTGGGACACTTTTGGTTACAGCCTCAATTCATGGCAACAACATTAATATATTTCGAATTATGCCATCCTGCTCAAGAAATGGATCAGGTTCTCAAAGCAGTGATTGGAGCTGTTCACATGTGCACCTTTACAAGCTCCACCGTGGCATGACATCTGCTGTATGCTTATATTCTCACTGTTTCTATAATGCCTTTTGTGTTTAGAGCCCAAATTTGATAAACAGTTAGTATAAAGCTTTTTATACTATCATCTAATGATGTGTTGACACATTATTGAAAGAGTTACATATTTTAGGTACAAAATTCTTCACTAATTTGGCAGTATATGTTTGGATGAGAGCTTAAATAGCAGAATATCAAAATTAAATCCTTATGTTTATTTGCTTGAGAAGGGCTTTACTTAATTGTGCAAATTTTACAGGTGATACAAGATATTTGCTTTAGCCATAACAGTCACTGGGTTGCCATCATTTCCTCCAAGGGAACTTGTCATATTTTTGTTCTTGCTCCTTTTGGTGGTGAGACAGTTCTTAAGATGCACGATCAAGACACAGATGGGCCTGCTCTTTTGCCAGTTTTTCCTCTACCATGGTGGTTCACTCCCCATTTCACAGTAAATCAGCAGCAATTGAGCCTGACACCCCCTCCTCCTATTGTTCTTTCGGTGGTTAGCAGAATAAAGAATAGTAGTGCCGGATGGCTCAATACAGTTAGTAATGCTGCATCTTCTGCAGCAGGGAAAGTTTCAATTCCATCTGGTGCTGTTTCTGCTGTCTTTCACAGTTCTATTCCTCATGTTTCACAGAATGCATACTCAAAAATTCATGCTATGGAGCACTTATTAGTTTATACCCCTTCTGGTCATTTAATTCAATATAAACTACTACCACCATTGGTGGCAGAGTCAAGTGAAACTACTTCAAGAACTGCCCTAGTTCCATTAGCACAGATACAAGAAAAAGATTTGCGTGTGAAGGTTGAACCTGTTCAGTGGTGGGATGTCTGTAGGAGATATGATTGGCCAGAAAAAGAGGTGTGTGTATTGGGGAGTACTGTTGGTGGACTGGAAGCTGAAGAAATGATTTTGGATAATTCAGATTATGAAGTTAATAGAATCGGGAGCAATAATTCTATAAAACTTAATAAACAATGTCATTTCTCAAATGCAGAGGTGCATATAAGCTCTGGACGGATACCAATTTGGCAGGAGTCCAAGGTAATCATTTGATTTCTGTGCTGAACACAACATTATTTTTTTTCATACAAACTATTTCTTGCTCAATTTTTTAGGTCTCTCTCTTTGTCATGAGTCCTTTGGAAGCTGGAGTGCCAGATTTGTATGAGCTTAGTACAAGGGGGGAAATTGAAATAGAGAATATTCAAGCTAATGAGATTGAAATAAAACAGAAAGATTTGCTGCCCATCTTCGATCATTTCCACAGAATTCAGTCTACTTGGGGTGACAGGTAAAATTACTTATCTGCCGTATTGTAGTTGGTCCACTCGGTATTATGTCTTACGGAGATTTTCCGCTTGGAAAAGTTCCATTCAAGACGCATTCAATTTAAATATCAGGCTCTCTGCTGCTCTGTATTTCTTTCATGCTTGCAGTTTCTTGCTGAGTTTCTGTTTTCATTTTCCTTCTTTGTTGCTATAGCTTTGTGATAGATACTGAATCAGAATTAAACAAGAAAACTGCCTTACTTTCAGAACTTTTAGGATCTACTTCACCCAATACCCTCTTACAAATGACAATATGATCTCTCTCCGCCCTCCCCTCTTATTTATAGGCAACATGCCTTATTTATTTAGCCAACCAAGCTAACTGGCTACTGGGTATCTATCATTGCTAGGGGTGAGGAAATAATCCGTTTCTCCATTATCCATCCACAAGGAAATCCATCCATTAAAAAATATAAAAAATGGATTGGATCAGATTCATCTATTTTTTTTATTTCAAAATCAATGGATCCTCTCATCAATAATTGATGGATACAAATTATTCCAACCAATATTTTTTCATAATTATATCTTTCTCAAATTTACCTTTTTTAAAAGCTCTCAAATATATTATTGAATTCGTTTTACAATTATTTTTTAAATTGTACAAAAATATATTATTTTTATGGATGGAATATCCATCTCTGAAAATATTAATTAATGAATTGGATTTGATTTTTAACAAATAAACACGATTTTTAATGGTCTAAATTAAATTATTGAATCTTTTATCTGATTATTATAACCCAAAATAAAATTGATCCAATTCATCCAGCTTACCAACCTCAATCAATACTCCTCCAAAGTTCCACCTTGTCCTCAGGTGAACAGCAAAGTCAGAAGGTGATAAAGGCCCTGAGATTGAATGAATGGGTCCCTGTTTGTGATGGTACCCAAAAGTGTGAACATGGGTTATAGGTTTATGCAACAGCATGCTTTTGTCCTTCTACCAGCCGGACTTGACTCATTGCTAGCCGAAGAGTCAAATGCAACGATTTTCTTTTAAACCCACTCTTTTTTTAGTGATTTGGACTTGGCTCATAAGTCAAAAGATTGACCCAGATCCTGTAATTCCAATCTGGGCGTTGCATCCCTGTTTCATATGCCGTTCATTTGTACTCTTCTTGTACTTGCAATTCAAAGGTTCATCTAGCCCTAATCAAATCTGCAGCGGTTCTTGTGGTGTAAGTTCGTTGATCAGACTGCGTAACTTACTCTTTACGATGACCGAAGCGGTTTTTGCTCTGGTAGTGTGTTCCCCTTCACCCCCGCCTCTTTTTCTTTCTTCAATTCTTCTTTTTGTTGTTCTTGATTATTTTCTTGGTTGAAGAACATGGTCATTGTACAGCTTATCCTTTCAATGCAAATGCAGCATGCCTCAATGTTTTCTCCTCCCCATTTACTCCAATGGTTCTAAGCTACAGATCTTGTTTCAGTACCACCACCAATAAGCTTCCCTCCCATCAGATATTGACATCATTTTCATGAACAGTTCCCTCAAAAGTCAAAGATCACAGATCGCGTACTATTCGATAGAACGTAATCAGAATTACATAAAGAAAACTGCCTGACTTAGAGAACCTCCGTGGTCTGCATCTCCTGACCCTCGTACAAATGACTGGATGATCTCTCTTCCCTCCCCTCTTATTTTCTGGCCGCACACCTTATTTATTTAACCAACTAATAAACCTAATGGATACCTATCACTTTGCTTATTTTTATTTCGAAGTTCTATGTGGAGATGTTTTGAAGGCATGGCAGTTTGAAACCTCCTATTTGTGAACATGCTGATATTTATGTTAATTTTCCTATTTATTTCCCTTTTGTTTTTAAACTGTAACTTGTACTTAGTTCTCTGTTTACTGGTCAATGAAATTGAGTATGATGTTTTGGGGAACACTGTTTAACTTGTCATTTGTTTGAATTTAATTTTGGAGTGTTTCTTCATCTTTATGTTACTTTTGTCTGAAATTTGAAAACATCTGTGCAATCGTCCATGCATATGCTAACTAATTCCCCAATTTTTTCCAGAGGTATTGTTATGGGACGGTGCTCTAGCTCTTCGTCTGATTCACATGGAACTGAGGAGAAGTTGTCAGAAGAAGCTGCATTTTTCAATTCAAAATTGACGGTACCTGCTCAAGCTGAGAAGACGTTTGTTGGTAAGATAAGCAGTACAACGTGAAATCTTCTGTCGTATTTGTTAGTGAACTATGTAATTGTCTCAGACTTGTCAAGAATTTTTTTCATCAAATAACTTGTCTAATAGTAAGATTAATTTCAAGAACAGAGAGGTGGCTGGTGTCACCTCTTTTAAGCCACAAAAGTCAAAACTGTTGACGCAAATTATGTTTTAACAGGTGCCTCAAGTTTTGACAATGCTATAACTGCAAAGGTTAAATCATCAGATCATGATAAAGCCAATGACAGTTTCAATTCAAGTTCTAGTGGCTGTGATTTGAATATGAATGTTATTTGTGAGGAGTCAATACGTGACTCACCAGACTTTGAGCAATTTTTTCAAGAAGGTTATTGTAAAGCATCGGTTGATTGTCAAGAATCAAGAGAAGTCATAACTGAAGTGGACTGTAGCAGTCCGTGTGGCAGGGAAAAATCTGATGAAGATGGTGATAATGATGACATGCTTGGTGATGTATTTGACTTCTCTGAAGAAGGTATATATCTGAAGCAGGCTAATTTTGATTTCAATGATATTCAGCTTATCCATAGCTGCTCAGTTTGTGCACGTAGCTTTTGTGATGTATTTGCCGGTTTGGTTTTAATTTTTCTTAAAACTACAAAATGCTTGTGTTGCAGGTTGACGATTACTAATTTTATGCTTGCCTCCCTCTGAACTGCTGTAAATTGGTCCTGTAAAGGAGAAATTAATTGACAAATGCAGGTGATTTCCTTGCAACAAGCTAAATGCTACTGACCATTGATTCAAGGAATTTGTTGTTTTTCCCTTTCAATATTCCTTCCCAGTCCAATGATTCTTCTCACCTTCTAATTTCTTGTAAATGATGTATATTGAAATTCATAACTACAAATTATTTGTGTGGGTTCTGGGTGGGTTCTTTGCGTGTGTATTATATTTTTTTCTTCATAGTTCATTGCTTTGGAGGCAAAGCGAACAGGCCAAAGAGAAAGGGGGAGAGGGCAGATAGTTTGTTTGTTTTATCCTGCTCACTTATATTTCATTCATGCTGGGTTATTTATATTTCTCGTCACACTCTTTGCTTAATTCAAGAGATTCATTTGTCCATTGCAAAATAGTTTCTTGATCTTCATAGTATCAATTCCAACATAGAGCAGACGTATAACTAGTATATTAGTCCCACCTCTCCTATCCTATTATTCTTATAAACCAAATTTAAAGTTTTGTTTGAACTTTTTGTAAGTAACACGATCTTAATTATCTGCTGGATTAATTTTTTTTTGCTGAAGTATCTTTATTAATAGCTTCTTCAAGCTCAATAAACAGTTGCCTTTTTCACTCTTAATAATGTGCCTTTTTATAGTTCATATATATAGATACAAATTAATGGAGTTGATGAGGTCATGAGAGGGTTTTAAAGAATTAAGGCCAATAAAAAAATTGAAAAAATAATGTATCTTATTATTGAAATGAAATAATTCAGAGAAAAACACGAGTTTGTGAGAAAAATAGTGTTATTTCTTAACCAGAGGAGTGATTATAATTTATAGCCCAAAATGGTTCTTAAATGCACTGAATACGAGATAAATGTTCTAAAATTTAATAAATGCGTTGAATTTTAAATAATTATAGAACATTTTTTTTCTTCAAAAAGATGAGTGTTTGTAACACAATAATAAATATTAGATAAAAATTAAGATTATAATTCATTAGAAAATGTCTTTATTATTATTTTAAATTTTAAAAGTGTACTTGCGGATGCGTAAGATTTTGCTGGCTGTCTGCCGCATGGATGTTTAGTATGCTGGAGAGGGTCCCAATTGCAATTTCATAAGCAATGTAATCAAGGATTATAATTAACCCAATAAAAATATAAAAAAAAAACCCTTGAAATTTTGAATCAACACGCAAGCACAGTGGTGACGTACATGGTATAATATTTAGTCTTTTCTTTATCACAATTGTAATTTTCATGAAAAAAAGTACTTACTCTATTAAAACATATAGACGTTATTTAATTTCTATTTTAAAAATATTATCTTTATTGTTATTTAAAAGTTAAAAAAATATTAGTCATTATTTTTTATTGTTATTTAAATATTTCATACACTTATTACAAATAAAGTAAAAACAACAAAATATGATATAAATTGAAATGTGAAAAGAGTAAGATGCATTACATAACTTTAATTTTTCCAACCTAATTACGTCGTTAAGCAGAAAATTGGAAGAATATCCTTCGTTCTCATCATCAAGCTCTTACATAAAGAAAAAAGTACGTGTCTTTTCTTTTTTTTTTTTACTTTATTTTAATATATTGAATAATTTTTTCACCCATAAATAAGTGGTCATTTCTTATGTATTTTACATATTTTAAAATTTGGTATTTTCAATTAAAATTTTATGAGATTTTCAAGTGTCTTGAAAGTTTGTTATTTTTAACTTATTATCTTATCTTGAACAAATTTCCTAAATGGGAAAACAATCAGGTAGTTGTCCTTTGATCTTTCAAAAGGTTATATGTTCTTCCACTTTGCTCATCTTACCTGTTCCATTTCTTTGTTTTTACCTTTTGTTCTTTTTTTTTCATGACATTTATTGGTTGAGTAATGGATACAAATCTTTCTTAGAGTTGATATGTCCTTTTAATTCTGATTAGGTAAAAAACTTAATAGCAAAGTTTCACACCTTCTAGTTAGCATGCAGAAATGGAGAAAATGAATTGAGAAGAGCATTTGGTTTTCAAGTAGAGAAGAACTTCACGAAGATATGTTAAGAAGACAACATAAAAATATAATATAAAGAAATTAGAAGAAAACATCTCAAAGAAAACAAATAATTTAAAAAGAGACATTCAGGCTATTAATTAATACTTATTCTATGGTAAAATAAGGATAAAAATATCCATAACATTTTTTCTCCAAAGAATCTCACTCTAGAACCATAACATTTTCTATGAAAATACCGTTCAATAATACATTCCCGTCTTCGTGAAATGACTAAAAAAATGTAACTATTTCATCTTTTCAAAACACCATTATACTTTGCCATAAAGATGGGTGATAGGTGTAGGAATGTGTGAGGTGTTGGTATGAATACGAAGGGATAAGGCTTTGAGGGACCGAAGAAGTGAAGAATCCATTATCCCAGCCACACATATTTCTGCATCAAATGGTTTGTCAGAGACAGTGTTCAACAAATTATTCAACCTCCATTCTAAGATCAACCAAAACTTAGTTAAAAGGTAAAAACACTGTGTATATCAATAACTCATACCATGTTTTAAGAAAAAGAGAAATCCATTTTAGTTTCTTTGGGGGTTGCAGTGGTGGGAAGAAAAGGTGCATTAAGTGCATGAAATGTAGGAAATAAAATTGGATACGAAAAGCTGAGAGACAGAGAGGGTGGTCCCTTCGCATCTCAGTTTTGTAGCTGCAATTATTCACTACCATATACACAGTTTCTGATATGACACCAAACCCACGATCGATTATTTGATTGTGGAAGATAAAATGAGTAACCTAAGCTAAGCTACAACCTGCATATGCTCCTCTGTGATCCTTTTGCTTTGTGTCCCCTCTGCTTTCACTCACTACACACTCCACTACTCATGGGGAGCTATAAGGATGTTTGTTAGAAGTGAGTTTTAAGTCTAATTCAATTTCATAAAATTGGCTTGTAAAATGAATATTGCACTCACTTATATATTGTAAATTAATCTTATCTCTAGTCAATATGAAACTTCCAACTGTGTTGGTTTAATGATAAAAGTTGGAAGATACGTTCTAAAAAATTATAAGTTCAATGCTCTGACTAATATTCAAGAGTTATAAGATAAGTTCGAAAAAAAAAAAAAAGAGATTATGAGTTCAATTCCTCCCACTAACAAAATACTTACAAGTAACATTTGATCATAAAAAAAACGTTCATCTCTACGTACATTTATACATTTATGTGCTAACTTTCCTGTTTAATGGGTCACTACCCTCTTTGTCCTTTAAATAAGGTAGTGTACTTAAAAATATCTATTTGTAAGTTGAAGTTGTTTTGTAAAAAATTTTCCGTCCACAACCACGACATGATCAATTTTGAGGAATATCGATATTATTGATGATATTAAAGAGGTGGGTTAATGGTTGGATATAAAGTCTAACAAAGTTCAATCGTAAATCCTCTGTACTTAGCCAAGATTAGAATTCACGTGTATGAAGTCAATTTGTGAACAAAAACTAAAGTGATATATATTTAGATGAAACTTTTCTAAATGGATAATTTCCATGGATCCAATACAACAATATGTGAATATTGTTTAAAAAGAATTAAAATTTGGAGTTTAGATTTTTAAGTGAGTTTTTTCTTTTCCTTCTTCAAGATATAGTGATATAGATATTTTAAAAAAATTATAATATATTTTAAAACATCAAAATTAGTTTCTATTATTGATGAGTATATTTTGAAGATACAATAAAATAATAACATAAAAAAAGTCGGCATTTGAAATTTGTTAGCATCTTATAAAATGAAAAGTGAAAAGAGAAAAGAAATGTATAATGTTCAATAAACACACTCTAAGTAAATATTATTAAAATAAATATTTTGAAATAATAAATTATTGAAATGAATATTTTACTTATAATAAACTTGAGTGCTTGATTGAGATTTTTAACATAATTTTTCTACAATTATTTTCAACAGAACTTTATTTTTTCAGAATGAGATATAATTAATTACAAACAATACAACTAAAAATTAAAAAAAATTTACTAAAAATAATTCAAGTGTGAATTTAAATTTTATCCTAAACCCTAACTTTATTGTTTAATGGGTTATTACCCTCCTTGTCCTTTTGAGATTTTAGATTAAAATTAATTTTAATCTATAATCTGTCCATAATAAACTCTTTCAACCATAAGCATCAATGATATGAAAGTTGATAATTTGTTTCGATAACTAAATGATTCGAGATTCTGAATTAAAATTGTGTTAATAATTCGTGTGAGTTGAACTAAAGTCACAAAGATAATGTATCTTTTAACAACAACAAAAAACACGACCGGAAACAATTAATTAAAGAATGGAATGTGATGTATAAAGTGAAACTAAGAATAATTCCGATAATGGATTATGGGAACAGTTTATAATTGGTGATTTTGTATCCACCACTCGCCGACACCTTTTTCCGTTTAGAATAAAAATACATTTATTTGATGTTTTCTTATTTTTTTATTTTTCGTAGGGAACAAAGCCGTGCCTCTTCTCTTTCTTCTTTCCCCTGTTCTCTGCTGCTCCTGTTATTATAACTATTTCTCTTCTTCATCGATAAAAATCTATTCAATTGCTAAAAAGTAAAAGGAAAAGTGTGAGAAAATATTGCTAAATTTGTTTCTTTATTTCATCTTATTCCATTCTTTCCTCGGCCAAACATATTATAAACTAATGTTTGTATGTTATTAGTTTAGGTATCTCTATTGATATACTCTTTACACCAAAAATAGAAAAAGGTGATCGGGGACCATTGGTTACCTTATACAACTTATTCACTGAATTTAAGGTGTGTTTGGTTCAGTATTGAGAAATCGATTCTAGTGAATCAATTCTTCAACGTAAAAATAAGAATTAGTTGTTTTTCGTTCAATGTAATTTTTTATCTTTTAATTGATTTTGGAAACCAAACACGTACTGATTCTGTATTAGAAAATTAATTTTTAATCAATTTTATATCAATTTGACACAATCAAACACACACTTAATGTGTCAATTTTTTGTCTTGGTTAAGGTTTTGCCATATTTTTACAAGAACATTAGTTTATACCTTCAACTTTCAGAAACAATAATTATGTACATTTATTCTTCTTTCTAAACTTATCTTTGGTATGGAAACAAATTCTTCTTACCAAAAATGAGTACTTTAAGTTCAATGATAAAATGAAATTGAGTGAGTACTCTTCTTCAGAAAGATTCTTTTGTATTTTAGGATTATTTTGAACTTGTATCGTAAAGTAGGGTAAGTTGACTTCTTCTTTTTTTTAAAAAAAGGTGAAATTATGAGTCAGTGACAACATTAAGATTAAAATTGTCATGAGTCTTGAATACTTTACTTTTACACAAAAAAAAAAAATTGGATTATATCATAACGATTTCAGTCTTAATATGGTCATGAGTCCTGATGACTTTATCCTATTTTAAAAAAAAAATCAATTGACCCAAATTTACAATTTCGATTTCAAAACAATCATGAAATAAATAAAAAATAAAAAAACCTATCCTAAAATCTTATTTATAAACTTTTTGGGCATTACATGAATATTAATTTTTGCTATAAAAAATTTGCACTGTCATATACCATAATTGGAGACCAAATCTCCACCTCTTTGAGTCATATCTTTGATTTTTTGCCCCAAACAAAACAATCCATGTCGAAATAGATCTTTTATCAAAACTGTTTCACTCAAATTGATCAAATCTTCACTAAACCTCTTCCATAAAAATAAAATAAAACTATAATTTTTTGTACGTGGGTCCTTATGTACAATTATACATACACACATATACAAGTTATTGACTTTATTCACAAAAAAACTAATACCATTTTTGTAAGATAAAAAGGATAAAGGATACGGGTAATAGCTCCTCCCGTACACAATTTGTTGGATAAATATCCGTTTTGTATCCATATTCGTATAAGTATTCATTATATGGGTACCTGCATATTTTTTTTAATATCCACATATATTCACAGATACCCACGGATATTTACAAAAAAGTAAAAATAAATATTTTACAACATATTTTAATTGTAAATTCAAATAAAATACAATACATAACATTCATAAATTTCAAACAAAGTCTAAATAACTCATCTAAATAATATTGAATGAAAGTTTACAAAGAAATAAAAAATTTTAAAACTAATTGATAAAAAAAATAACACATTCAAACTTAATATGTTAATATTTTAATCATTTTATTTATTTATTTAAATTAGAATATAGCGGATACAGATATTATAATATCTGTATCCATCTCGTTAACATGCGGTATAAAAAATACTTGTGTCCGTTACCTATATATATTTATTTACCATATTCATTTCTTATTAGTTGTAAATTTTATTCGCGAATACTCGTGGTACAAATTTTTTTGAGATCCCTACTAAAAACAATCTAAGACGGTTAAAATAAATACAAAAAAAATTGAAAAACTGTTATTGTATAGTTGTCATGACTTAAAAAAACAGAGCAACATTTTGCTACTACTTCATAATCAGAGAGAAAAATGAAAAAGTGTGGGGCATAGATGCCATATTCTATGGTAAATTGTCGCTTTTGGAAATAATTAATAGCAGTTGTTCTTGAGAAGCATCACCAATGAAACATCGACAACAAAAGAAAGTACAACAAATGCGAGAGCAGCAACTTTATATATGTCATAATAATGACTCTCTATTCTATACATTACACACACTTATTACCATGCTTCAAAATCTTACAAGAGATAGCGATAGATTAGGAACTCTGAAGATAACAACACAAGATTTTGAAATAGCCACAACTCTAATCCTATGTCATATCAAATTAATCTTAAATTCACACATTACCTCACTCTTTTATCATATATTACCTACAAAATCTTTGGAAAAGACAAATTTCGTCGAAAATATCTCTATATAAAGAAAAGAATATTTTTGCCCCTTACTTCACCCACTCTTCACTCGATTCTTTCTTTGACTTTTTAAGAATTTAAAACGTGTAATAGTTATAGAAAACTAGAAATTTCTTGGAAAAACTATGTCAAAGAATTACCCTTTTAAACTTGATCATATATTTATGACAACTTTGTTGCTATGTATATCTTAATATTATCTTTCTAGAAGAAAGGAAATAAAGGGAAAGGTTTTGAATTCGATCTCTCTTTAACAAGTTAAAGAAATAAAATTAATTTTGTGAAATTTAGAAAGGAGAGTGAAAGAAGTTGTGACTTCAATTCTTCTATTAAAAAACTAACAACTAAATATCGATAAAAAAAATATTATCCTTCTAGTGAAATAGTGAAATAAAATCAGTAATACTTTAAGGTTTGTGTGTATGTACATATCATACTATTTTTGCTTTTTATGATATACCGAACATGGAATAAAACTTATAGGTTGTGTTTGGTTGGTTTATAGTAGTTTATAAAAATGATACCTCTTTGGGTATATAATGATCCGGCAGTTAGGTTAGGTTAGGTTGGTTTTATTGGTTTTGCAGTTCAAAAACTACCAAGTTAAGCTTAGTTTAGGAAGAATTTATGTGAAGTGAGAAAAAAAGTTGGGGTCTTGACTTTGAAAAGAAAAAAATGGCATTATCCCAAAATATAAGCAAAGTCAGCACCTCGGGTTAAGAAAATAATAATGCAGAAAGAAGAGATAAAGATGGAGGTAATATCCAGCAATATGCTGAAAAAAATAAAAAGAGGGAGCAATAATTACCGAATGAAAAAGAAAGAAACATGAATGGTACGTGGCGTTAGTTTTAGATTAGATCTATTGATCCTTTTTAATTTAAAGTATTAGAGGTGAAGGTGGCCATAAATGATAGGTTCATGCGGAAGCAATGAACAGGAACACTATAAGTGACTGGCTTTGAAAACTGTTACCACATTAAAAATTAATACAATTATTATTATATAAAACACACATGATACTTGTCTCATCTCAAGTATAAAATAAAAACCACACTATATATTATATATATAAACTAGGCAGCAGAAGAAGAAATGAGTACCTAAAATAGTGAGTGAGAGGTTAGAGTTTGAGAGTTTAACAATGGATGGTCTAGTTCAGCAGCTGCAGAAGCAACTTGTTGATTACACTGCTTCCCTATTTCATGAGGTATAATTGGCTTAATAAGTGGAGAATAATATATTTTCTATCCCTTGTTGGGTTTTCTGATTTCTGGTTTGCTTTGTTATGTTTGTTTTCTTGAAACAGGGTTTTTTGGATGAGCAATTTAACCAGCTTCAGCAACTTCAAGATGAAAGTAACCCAGATTTTGTGGTTGAAGTGGTGACTCTGTTTTTTGAAGACGCGGAGAGGCTTCTTAATGAGCTCACAAAAACACTGTAAGGGCACTGCAATTTTCATGTTTTGTTATGCATTTTTAGACCAAGGAATCGTGTCTCTTTCGGAACCTCTTTCCTAACTCCACTCTTCCATAATGTTCATTCATTTGCCTCAAACAGAGCCCAGCCTACCATTGATTTTAAAAAGTTGGATGCTCATGTTCACCAGTTGAAGGGTAGCAGCTCCAGGTACAATTTTTTCTCAAAAACAAACTATGTTCGTAATCTTGTCTTTGATTTCTTAAGTTGCTCCAAGTTGAATCCACATGCCGTCTCTTGTATTAGAATTTTGATTCATTTTTGTTTCAAAATAAAAATTTTAAAAATTAATGGATATAGTCTTTTAAATTTAATAACTTTAAATTTAATGACTTTAAATGTTTTAAATTTGTTAAATGGTGTTCAACTGACGTTTGATCTGGAAAATATTTGAACAGTATAATCAATTCAAAAATATTATTTTAAAACACGTTTTGACATGTAAATTTTTTTTTAATATAATTAGATAAAAATACTATATTTATATACTTTTAAAGTTAAGAGATTATAATGTATTAAAATTTCAAACAAATCTTAATTTCGATTTCGCGTCAAATTTTAGGATTAAAAATATATTTAATTATGTTACTTTTGGCGAAAACATGTAGCATAGTGGCATGTTCCTCATCTTTGTTAGAGCCTTTTCTGGATGATACAGTTCCATTTGTCTTACCTCACAATTTGGTGTTCATACAAGTATCATAAATTTGATGAAGTTGTTGGAAATGCAGCATTGGAGCACAGAGAGTTCACAGAGTCTGCATTTCCTTCCGAAACTCTTGCGAGGAGCAAAACGTTGAAGGGTAAGGTTCTTCACAATTCCATATCAAAATACACTTCACTAACACGAAATAAAATCCTGGTGTTCAGGTGTCTTAAAAACTTGCAACAAGTGACACACGAGTACTCCTTGGTGAAAAACAAGCTTGAAACTCTCTTCAGGGTAAGCCCATAAAGCTTGAAACTCTATAAAATCCTGAGAAGCGTTAAAATTTATAGTTTTATCTTTGGATTGTGTGATTGTAGATGGAGCAACAGATTTTGGCTGCTGGTGGGTAGTGTGAGACGAGGCAGAGACAATTGGAATTTGGCACAAATCATGTCTAATCTGCAAACGAAACAGACCCACTTCTATGTTGTATTTTTCACTTTGTGTATGATTTTGTCAAGTGGATCATGGTCTTGAAATATATCATTTGAGCAATATTTAGTCCAAAATTTTTGGCAACTATAACATGCAAATTCTAATGCAGGGGCAAATGAAATGAGTTCTGATAATGTGAATCCCTCAAACACAGTGAAAAATTACTCTGAATTGAGAAATCTTTGAGAGTAACATTGAGAATATTTTAAATACAATGAGTATGTAAGAATTTGTTGTTTAGAAATGGAAGGTGGTGGTTGGTGTGTGCAAAATTTGTAGTTAGGATTATTCAATGTTGTTTGGTCTGAAATGAGGTACATTGAATGCATTGGTGTATTTTGGAAGGTCAACTTGTTTCAGATACGTGAGATGTCTCCTGGTCAGCACGTCATTTGCAGACAAGATCCAAAACCAAGCTAAAATAGCTGTAATAATCACTAATGACAGAGTAGCTCACCATTTTTTTCTCACTTTAGTCACCGAAGACCATATATTTATTAATAAATGTTATTTTTTCATCGATTAAAAATAAGACAATTTCATAATATATATATATATATATATATATAATTAGATGTAAATTGTATCTTAATAATCAATTTTGTAGAATTGAGTTACACTTAAAGTTTACTTTTTAACAATAAATATCAAATTTTTTTATACCCACACACTTATCTTATGTTATAAAAGTAATTTATTTGAATTTTGTTAGAAGTTTCACAGTCGACTAGAGATAAGGCCAATTCTTAATATATAAGTGAGGTACAAACCTCATCTTACAAGTCGATTTATGAAGTTGAGTTAGGTTTAAAGTCCACTTCTAACATGGTATCAGAGCCAAGTTACAGTTTATTCTAGCAAACTTTCTGTTCCATCCGATATCAGGCCACTGACGGACACCCATTAACAATTTAGTGCTATTCCATGTATTTAGTCGGATTTCCACAGCATGTCGTGAGGTTCAATTTTCTAGATTAACAAATTGAGAAGTTGGTAATGTTATTCTGATAAGGAATCTATAAAGATTAAAAATGGTGTTATGAATTGTTTAAGGAGTTATGGGAAAGATCCAAAACGTTGGTATGAGAAGTTTTGTTCTTATCTAATTGCAAAGTTATTTGACTATTAGGTTCCAGCTGGGTTGATTCCGTTTGAAGTTATTTGCTCTATATTTTACTTTTTCTTCATATCGCATCATATCACATCTCTTCGATAAGGTGTGCATGCATGTATGTAAAAGAACAAGGAGAGTGCAACATAGTTATTGTTATTCTAATTAACGTTATAAGAAGCACGTGTTGTGAACAAGTTTAAACGTGGGCGTCTTTAGAATCATTAACAAATAACAAACTACAAGTAGAGTCAGCAATTAAGCTCTCTTAGAGTATAAGTTTTAGGTTAGTGTAGATGTGAACAAAATTACATCTCTAACCTCTTTTAATCTAAGTGTTAGATTGTTCCAGGATGTTAACAAATGGATTCAGGTGTCATTTAAGACTTTTATCACCTATTTGAACTAGACCTCAACAAGTATCAATTCAACATTAATCCAATAAATTAATTATATATGTTTACCGGATATTTTGATTTAGGGTTTTTAGTTTATGAACTTACATGTATGAGTGATTCGAATTTCTTTTTAAAATTTTGATATATTTTGATTCTTAAATTTTATAAATGAGATATAATTTTTTGATTTAATATTGTTTTTTTTTCTTTGACTTGTTAAATAATATTCTAGGTTGAGATCTTGGAACGTATACAAACAACTCAAACTTTATTTTAAGATGTGTTTGACATTTTAAAATTTTTTTAAGTAAATTGAATTAGAATGATTATATTTATTATTTTTTGAGTTTGAGATAAAAATATATTAAAGTTTCAAATCAAAATAAATTACAATTTCATATAAAAACATATTTAACCTTTTGATTCATTATTTATAAAACTTGTCTAAAAAAATTGCGTACCCTTAACTTTTGTATGAATTACATTTCTTATTTTATTTCATTTATTTCGATGTTTTATAAAATGCGTACATAATATGATCGTCAGAAAGTTGTGTCATAATGCAATTATAAGAACCAAGTAAATTGTAAAATTATTTCTATTTGTAAATATTGATTTATTTACGCTAAATCAATTCATTGTTAATTATATTAGCTTGTGTTAGTTCCTTAAAATTTAGTGTAAAAATAACACAAATTTAATCTGATTTAAGTTATTTTGATTCAGTTGAGTAATAATTTTAACAAAAACCTATTCATAAACATTTCTTATTGTTACATTAGCATCTTTGTAATGGAAATTTCAGTTGTAATTTCTTAGTTTCTTCAACAAAAAAAAAAAGAAGTTTTCGTCTTCTTCAGTTTCTACCGAAGTTTAATATCATATTAATTGCTCTTTTATCAGTTGTATTGTTAACATGTATAACATCTTTAAATAATTTATACGTACACTTATTGTACTTCATCGGATAGAAATGGTAAAATAGTAAATTACACAACTATTTTTCTTCATAAAATGTAACAACACATGTGCAATGATTTAATAGAGGACCTTAATAAAATATATATGTAAAATGATTTAATAGAGGACCTTAATAAAATATATAGTAGTTAAAAATACATCTTAAACCTACAAAAAATATACATAAATAAAAATATTTACAAGAAATAAGTCATAAATTCATAATAAAATATCTATTCTAATTAGATATTGTTCTAGCACTTACTAGTGTACATAATAAAACCATTGCAAGTCACACAACATATAAAGGATAAATTACTAAAACTAATTTTCTATCATAAGAAAGTATATATAAATAGACACATTTAATTAACAAATCAAAACAATTCAAATTCTTTCAAACATCACCTTAAATCAAAAAACCAATAATATAGGTCACACATGGATCTATTCATCAAGATATTCAACAATTAAAATATCATATCACACATTTTTAAAGATTAAATATATGTACTATAAGGTATTATCACATATGATCCTAAATCTTGGATTTACAAACGAATCCAAGAACAATCAATCATGGTAAGTTTACTACAATCAATGTCATACATTGCATAAAAATTCTCACTTTAACTTATCACTACTTAATATTTTATCTTATGTGACTTAGATAATTAGGAGCAATGCGATCTATGTGACCGCAAATTCATACAATCATTCTCAATGCTTAATTAAAAAACAATTTACATTTAATATGAGATATCTGACTACAAATTCATGAAAGTTTCATCATTCTCAATAATCAGATCCATATAACATGACTCACTTAAATAAATAAACTAATATTCATTTTTCATTTATTGAAGAAAAAAAAGCATTCAAATAAGAAGAGAAAAAGACTAGAAAAAAAATTAGCTTAAAGAAAATAAACTTGCTTAAGTGAAGATTTTCTAACAAGAGAAAAATCTAATTGAATTAAAAGTTGAGTTGACCAAAAAATCATTTGCTCAAGTGAAAATTGGATTTAAAACAAAGTTGATTTTGAACTATATTCTCGCTCAAAGTGAAAATATGCTAAGAGTAAGGATGAAATTTATGTTCTATTCCATTTTCATTTAAGTGAAAATATAAGAAAAAACTAAACATGTGCACCAATGCAAATAAGTTTCAGATGTTTTATTCAAATCCACTTTACCAAATATAGTTTTCAAACAATTCAAAATGACCAATACAAATTTAAAATTTATTCAAACATCATCTTTCACTCATTTCAATTCAACCTTAACCATTATATATTTCATTCACAATAGACTCAAATTAACACAAGAAAAAACTATAGGAATTAATGCAATTTAATAACTAAAATAATAGTCCACAAAATAAACTTCTCAACTTCAAAATACTCTAAAATAATAATTTGTTAACCCTAAACTAAAATAACAATCAATTTAAACAAAACATCATCCTTGCATAGAAACAAAACCTTGTGATCATCGTATTCACATTCATATTATTCATCCTAAGATATATTAAAAACCAAAATAGTTTCACTTACCTATTTTTTTTTTAGCAGAGAAGATTTTAACTTGGACACGAACTTACTAAAGATCTAAAGACCTAAATCAAAATATGAAAACAACCAAAATTCAGTATCAGTTTAAGCTTCAGGATAATCACTTTTGTCCACTAAGATTAATGCCAAAATTATAAGAAAAAATAAAAAATAAAAAATCTTTAAAATGAGTAGAAACTTAGCTGTTTAAAAATGTAATTGATACCAAAATTATAAGAAAAATTAAATAATAAATAGTCTAGTCATTAGTCTATTTAAAAATAAAATTAGTTAAAATTCATCATAAATCTACGATGAATTACGATCAGATTTTAAGATAGACGAGCTATACAAAAACATTTGTTAAAAGAAAGAAAAGAATAATGAAAGAGAAAGTCAGAGTGTTACAATTTTATTAGAAACAAATAATTTATACTTCATGTCAAATAATCTTACAACATGGATAAAAATGAATATAGAGAGTAATCATAATTTTATAATTTTTTTGTAAAATCCATTTCTCAATTTTTTTTAGATGGTTAATCATTTTGTATCTCTCATTTAAAAAAAATAATTATTTTATTTATCACATTACGGTTTTTTTTTTTTTTTTAAAAAAATAATTACAAAGGTATGGTGAAAAGTGTCTTGAAAATATGTTCAACATCCACATGCCTATCCACGTGCTTACGTTGGTATTAGTCAGTGATTTCCCGATATCCAACAACCAATAAAAAATGTGAATTATTTCCTTATACCTCAACTATTTGTTTTTTTATTATTATTTTAAGTATGCACAAAAACATGTGTTTATTTTTAAAATTCAGATTAGGATAAACCAAATTCTAAATTAGTTTAGATATAAAACTAATAAGAAGAGAAAAGGATTTGTTGAAAGAGATAGTTGGAGACTCCTACATTCTTCTATTGACCATCTCAATATGAACACGTTTGATCTCAACTATATGTATTTTAAAACATTTATTACAATAAATAAGATTTAAATATATTTTAAAGGAGAATATTAACCATTGTCTTAAGGACACTGGTTAAGAAATCATTAATGTATATTGGTACTATTATTTTTACATTTAAAACTAAAATAATTAAATATATTAATTAAAAGAGTATAAATGCATATTACAAATTTTTTAAAGACAAAAATACCCTTTTAATTTTTATACAGTAATTTTTTGATAATTTTAGATGTTCAACATTATTTTTTTCTGATTTTTCTATTAATTTAAATTTTCTTATGTTTAATTATATTTAATTTTTAACAACATTAAAATATATTTATTTAATTATTTAATTGTTTTTTAATTTTTATTGATGAGTATTAAATAAAATATTAAACACACATGTACAACATTTATGGACATTTTAATCTTTTAATTAAAATAAAATTGCATTATTAGTTGTTAGGTCAAATTTTAGTTAATATCACATTTAATTATGTACTTTTGTAGAATTCGGTATATATTAACTATCCTTAACCAGTGTCTAAAAATACTGATTAGCAAAATCCTATTTTAAAAGCTTAGAGATTACTCCTTCGTTCTTTATTTATTAACCGTTAAACTTTTGAAATTTTTTTGTTTATATTTAAGAGTGATTTTTAAAGTTTAAGATACTATATCTACTATTCACTTACTTTTAATAAGTTTACATATATCGTAAAATTTTAAAAATGATAAACAAGAAAATGTTATAAATATTGTATTAAGGCTAATAAGGTTTATTGATTAAAAAAATGGAAAGAGTAATATTTATTCCTAAAATATAGCAAGACCGAAGACCTTTCTATATGATATTTAAGGATCTTTAATATAAATTTAATGAATACAATAAATTTTTTTATCTAAAATAATGGTTTTTTAGAGTTCAAATTTATCCCAACATTAACAATCGATCAATGCTTACCTTTCTAATTTCTAAATTTATTCATCTCTCAAGTCCCTTCCAAATCCCAAAACTTTGATGTTGCACCAATCATGATTATCACAAAGGCCTAATCAATTGATTAGTTGCTAATTAATACGGAGGATGAATATTGCTTCTCAATGACACTTAATTAAAAAAACTAACATTTCTTTTCAACTGTAGTTTAAAAGTTCTCTCGAAGCACTTTAATGAAATAGTGTACCTATAAGATTTTTTACATTACAATATTTTATTTCTACACCATAACAAATATATAGAAATAAATAAATTAGTTATTATTTTTGAATTTTTTTTATTTTAATTTTGTGAAAAGAAAAGTGTGGAGAGCGAAGGGATAGAAGAAGCGGTTAGAGATGGTGGGGTGGGTTGTGGCCCAAAATTTGAATTCGAAAAGCCAACAGACAAACACACACTATCCCTCTACCTCGCATTCTGTGGTATTGTTTGAAACCACACTATATATATCCTTCCTAACACCACATCCTGTGCCGTAACAAGATAACGAGACAAAAACCCTAGATAACCCCTTTTCTTCAACCTCTCAATATGGCCAAAAAGAAAGTGTCGCACTCATCTAATTCTCAAGACCCTAAACACTCACAAATCGAAGCACAAACCATTCCAATGGCTACCCTAACCGATGATTCCTCTCTGCAACAGATTCAGAGCCTTAGAAACCTCAATGGCAAACTTCTCAAGGAGACCACTGAGCGCCGCCAGCAGATTGACTCTCTCCAGTCAGAGATACGCCGCTCCGCCGTCTCCTACAACGACATTCTCGCTGCCTTCCACATCGAAAACGTCGTCGCTTCGGTTTTCGTGGACAGTCAGGTCAAGGAGATGAACCTCTGCTTCGATATGCTCCTCGGAGAGAAGGACCGCGAGGTTGAAGGTCTCAATCGTCAACTGGAAAGCCTCGCTGTGCGGTTCCGGAACGAGACCGGTGTTCTCGTGAAAGAGAGAGACAGACTCGTCTACCAGACGAAGGTTTTGGGGGAGAATGTAGAGAGGGAGGTGAAGCTTAGAGGAGAAGCGGAGAAGAGTAGGGTGGAAGGTGAAAAACTGTTGTCGCAGAAACAGAGAGACGTTGCGGAGTTGAAAACGGAACGAGATTCGGCGCTGAAGAGCTCTCGAGAGTCGCTTTTGGCTGTTGAAACGTTGAAGGAGGAGATTGAAGCGGTGAGAAGGGAGAAGGATGAGTTTTTGAAGGTAAGCGAAAATCAGAAGCAGAAAATCGGTGGTCTTGAAGAGGAGTTGACACGAGTCAACGAGTGTTTGAAGATGCAAGAGGAGAGCACGCGTGTCAGACTTGATGGTGTGGGCAATAAACTTGGTCTTGCGACGCAGAGGGTGGAGGAGATGAAGAAGGAGAACATTTCGTTGCACCAGGAGAAGAAGGAGATTGAAAAGGTCGTTGAGATGTTGACAGAGGAGAATGCCGGTGTTCGTAAGAGTTTGAATGTGGCTATGAAGGAGTTGGAGGATAAGCAGCATAAGGTTGATGAAACTGTTAGAGTCAAAGGTGAAATAGAGGAGGCGAAGGTTAATCTGGAAAGTGAAATCGTTGGATTGAGAGAAAAAATCAATGAATTGCAGGAGTCTTACATGAAGGAGTTGGAGGATAAGCAGCATGAGATTGATGCAGCCTTTAGAGTCAAAGGTGAAATAGAGCAGGTGAAGGTTAATCTGGAAAGTGAAATTGTTGAGTTGAGACAAAAAATCAATGAATTGAGGAAGTCTTACAATGAGGAGTTGGAGGATAAGCAGCATGAGGTTGATGCAGCTGTTAGAGTCAAAGGTGAAATAGAGGAGGTGAAGGTTAATCTGGAAAGTGAAATTGTTCAGTTGCAACAAAAAATCAGTGAATTGAAGGAGTCTCACAAGAAGGAGTCGGAGGATAAGCAGCGTGAGGTTGATGCAGCTGTTAGAGTCAAAGGTGAAATAGAGGAGGTGAAGGTTAATCTGGAAAGTGAAATTGTTCAGTTGAGAGAAAAAATCAGTGACTTGAAGAAGTCTTACACGAAGTTTGAAACGGAAAACAAGCAGTTGCTTTCAGAAGTTGAGAGTTATAGAAATGCTGTGGAGAAAGAGAGGGTTGAGAAGGGAAACATGAAGAAAGGTTTTGATGAGGAGAGGAAGAGAGTGGAGAAGTTGGAGCTGCTAATTTCAAAATTGAAGGAAACGGTTGTGAAGAGAGAAGCTGATTTGGGACAATTGAGAAATGATAGGGATAAGCTGGTTGAGAATGAAAAGAAGCTAGAGGGCAATGTGAGTGTTTTGAGAAAGGAAAATGATGCATTGCAGAGTAAGCTTTTGGAAGCAAGAAAGGAAGTTGAGGAATTGAGTGGTAAGGTTGATGTTTGGTGCAAAAATTGGAACAAGGCCCTTGCACTGTTGAAGCATACCGCTACACTCGTTTCTCAACAGAAGGGTATTGAAGAGGAAGTGGTGGCGAATGGTAAGAATGTTGAAGAAATGGAAGAAATAGCTGTTGAGGAAGTTGAAAAGATAAAGAAGGCATTTGAAAGCAAAGAGGAGATGCTGGATGAAATGAAGCAGAAAGTGGTTTCATTGAACAAGTCTGTGGTGGAGGCACACAAAAGTAAGAACATGTGGACTGTGTTATCTTCTGCAACTACAATTTTTGCTGCTGCCTTAGTTGCTTATGTTGCTAGAGGACGTTGAATCCCTATCCTATTAACTTTTTAGATGAGTAACTTTATATCTTACTTTTTTTTAATATGATCAAGATGCCCTTCTTTACTTAGCAGAATATGTATGTCTTGATCTTTATAAAATTTGATCCTTATTATATAGTACAATATTTTGTTTGCTGTAATGTTCTTGGCACGTAAATGGTGTACGTGTTTTGGATTAACTAAGCAAAATATTTTGTTAATTTTTGCATGTGTTTTTTGTGCTTAATATAATTTCTTAACTTCTGTGTTTGTAATTATGGCTTTACTTAAGAACACAAGCACAAATTATAATATTTGTTTTCGTTTATTGTGTTTCTATAATTGCTAAGCACAAGATATTATATTTTCAAAACATTTGGGAACTGTAATTAAGTTTTGTGACATGTGGAGAATAAATTACAGTATTATTTTTGTAGCTTAATTTGTCTACTTATTTTTAAGAAAAAAAAACTGTATCAACTCGATAGTTAAACTAAGGGTTAAGTATGTTTTTAGTCTTGAACTTTAATTCAAAATTAGAATTCGTCTTTGGTCAAAACTTTGATAAATTTTGGTCCTAAACTTTAAAAATGAATGAGTATAGTTCTTTTAACCCAATTTTGTTAACTTTCTTTTAGGTTTCGAACGCATTTCTCAATAAATATTGAGTGTAGAATGTGTTAAACGGCGTAAATAACTTTAATATTAATATGAAATACATTTCACATGTTGAAAATCAATTTTGTTAACTTTTTTCTTAGGCTTCAAACGTATTTCTCAGTAAATATTGAGTTGAGAATGTGTTAAACGACGTAAACAACTTCAATATTAACATGAAACACATTCCACATATTGAAAACAGTCAATCTAATTAGATTAAAAAGACTATATTAATTTACAAATTTTAATTTTTGACCGAAGTTTAAGAACTAAAAATATACTTAATCCGCCGTTTAGCAATGTGTTTCATTGTCACGTAAAAATTCAGGAATTTCCTTTTAAGTATGTGTAAATGTGTAAAAATAACATTTCTAAGTCAATATTCAGCTTCTTGTTTATATAATTTAAAAATTTATTTTTAATCAAAAATACTGTTATTAAAATTATTATATAATATGGACATCATTTAGGAAAGTATTCTTTATAAGAGAATTTTTTTTTCTTTTTGAGTAGTTATTTATAAAACAAATATTATATTTATAAATATTTTAATTATGTTTATTTTTCATAATTCATTAATTTAAATTATATGAAATACTTTTAATTATTTTTTAAATTTATACATTTGAAAACATTTAAAAGAAAATTTTATGTTGAATAATTATTATTAAGTAAAAAACTATTGTGCACTAATGTTATAATTTCTTTTAAGTGTACTAACTTGTAAGTGTCCTAATTGATTGTGACTGTTCTTCACCTACATCATGAAATAAATGATGTTTACTTGCAACAGAAATTAAAATACAAAATGCTTTTACCTTTTTTTATTCCTTCATTATTCTTTTAAATAATTACTTTTTATATAATTATTTTTTTAAAGTAAATCTATTTCTAAGAAAATATTTTCGAAACTAATTTTTTAATTATTGTTTTTTTAAGACTTTCTCTCTTCTTCAATTTAAACAAAAAAAAGTGAAACTCAATTGTTTTGTTTTCTATTCAGAAGATGGATTTCCGCTTTTAATAAATTCAGATAACAAAGTGAGTTGATTTTAAAATAAATTCTGTGAAAGTTAATTAATGTTTTGACTGATAAATTAAATTTTTTTAGTAGATAGAATTTAAAAATTATCAAAATATTGGTAAAAATAAAATAAAATGATTATCGAAGAAGTTAAAAATATTAAAACTTAACAATGTTTTAATCTATAACTATATATAAAGGGATTCCCTCTTTTGTGTCCACATTTCATAATTCCAACTTTACCCTTTATAATTTAATTATTTATTAAATTTTTAAAAATTAACGGTTATTTTTATAAGTTTTTATAAAATTATTTACTTATCTCTTTTTTCTTTTTTTCTCTTACTATTCATCAATAGTTATTTTTTTCTTATTTTCTTCGTACATTTTATTTTATTTTTTATAAATATACTTTTATTTTGTTTATTAAATTAATAACATTACAATCTATAACTATATATAAAGGGGATTCCCTCTTTTGTGTCCACATTTCATAATTCCAACTTTACCCTTTATAATCTAATTATTTATTAAATTTTTAAAAATTAACGGTTATTTTTATAAGTTTCTATAAAATTATTTACTTATCTCTTTTTTCTTTTTTTCTCTTACTATTCATCAATAGTTATTTTTCTCTTATTTTCTTC